>WLWD01001049.1_pt1 | contig 237487 bp, 163 predicted proteins | sample 6712731 | NCBI WGS metagenome assembly WLWD01 (sample SAMN12718690, study PRJNA576275) | sponge metagenome | isolation source: marine sponge | host: Mycale hentscheli | place: New Zealand: South Island, Marlborough, Capsize Point | collected 2014-11-01
ATTTTCAATGTACATTTCATGTTTAACTCACCTGCTGCTTTTTTGGAGGAGGGACTATCTGATTCATCCAAGGCAGGACATGTTGGAGGGAGTGTGGCTGGTGTTTGCTGATTGTCTGCATTGAAAATGTGCCATATTGTAAGCAAACTGCATTACACTCTGAGATAAGTTCACTAACATATTAATTTTGCTTTCAAGATTTAATCTTTTTAATTAACTGAGAGAATTTATTTTAAACAAGTTCATACATAAAACTGATAGTCTTAAAATAATTAGGTGGAATTGTCAGTTTTAAAGATCCCATAGCTGTCTCTAGCACTGTGTTCAGAGTACAGTAGAACCTTAGTAATCTGAATTCACTAACCCAAATACATACCAGATAACCTGAACAGCTGCAAGGTTGTGGCCCACCCCCTTGAAGCCAAGTACATACCCTTACCCCTCCCCACCTAGGCTACTTTGGTTTTACAGTTGCCCCCATGCTACTCAAAGATTTAAAAAATGCATATTCAATAATCCAAACTTTTAACTAATTTGAACACCCTTCAGTCCCTTAGTGTTCAGAATACTAAGGTTCTACTGTAATTTACAAGTTAACTGAGAAAAATTAGTTCTCACTATAAGAAAGTTAGTGACATTAGCTAGCTTGTTACACACAGTTAAAGATCAAATTGAGCAAGAAAACAATTCTGTGGAGCTCCAGCTATTATAACTTCCTTCTACTTCTAAGTAGCTGGCTACCTGTAAGTACATGCAGGCTGTGAAATTCAGCTGGGAATAACCCAGTCTATGTGGTTTTGTTATGTAAGGCTTCATGTACCTCCTGAACTGAACAAACACCACACATACCAGAAACCATGTTACAGTTGAGTTACTCCTACTGACTGAATATAACTACTCTTATGTACACTGTGAGGAAGTTACTGTCTAACATAACAGGTATATCGAGTGTTCTGCCACACTTCATCATTAGCCAAAAAAATTCACTAGAAAGCAGTATAATAGGTAACGGATTACATGTACCATACACATTACACCAATAACTAAAAAAAAAATTACACTGTGTCTTTTGGCTGGAATAGTGGAGACCCTTCCACCCATATATTTTTTTTTGGTGTAATTGTTGGTAAAATAACTTTTTAAATATGAATATTGCACCAATTTGAATATGGTAAACTTCTATACAGCCAAAATTTAGAGTGAGAGCATCGGTAGTGAAGTTACAAGTGAAAATTTTTTATGCACATTTTGCATGGTTTCTCCACTAAAAATCAAGCCTTATTAAGGTTAGGGTATACTGTTTCACCCCACTCAACTGAATGTGTTATGAATGTCATTACATGGTTTGTTACACATGCATGTAGTGGTTTTAACCTGTGGTTTTCAATGCCCACCCTGCAGGTGTTCGACAATCTCAGCAGCGTGATGAAATGGAATTGAAAGAATATTATAAGCTGTACATGTCACAGGTTATGTCATACATAAATGATAAATAGTGTGCAGTTCAGTGGCTCTCGTATTTTTCAATGATATCTTGGACATGAACATTTTAGAAGTGCTTTGAAACCAAAATCTTCCTAGTTTCTTACCGTTTCATTCCCATGAGATATCACTTGTAGGTTCTAAGCTGGCACTCTAGAAGCACCCCTGTTCTTTTTCTTCTCATATCTACCTGCCTTCAACATGGGACGCACTGAGTTTCTCCTTCTACCAATCCCCTATGTCCCTCTCAGTTTGAGAAGGTTGACTTAGTCATCATTTGGCAGCCCCAAAACTCCCGAAGATGGTTATGCTCACTTTCCATCACCATTTGTCCTCATACGCTGCAAAATTATATTCTCATCTTGTATACTTTCCAGGACCTTCTACTCAAGAGGGCATTTCTAAGTGATTGTGTGCATGCACTTTAAATAATGCTCAGAATAAAATAGATGCAAGTCCCAGCTTCACGTCACCATTTAGAATAATCAAATGATCACAATCACAGCTAGATGAATGCTGGTTAACTCAGATGTGTACTGCTGCAGTTTGTCAATGTTAATAATCCTTCAGCAACTCAATGCCACACTATCTTTGGCCTCACCATCTCTAGCCTGTGCTTCCCCTCCTTACCAGAAGACTGCTGTATGGACTGGTTGTACTTGTTTTAGCATGCTGCCTGCCTGCCGCCTCCTGCCTGCAGGGGTGCTTCTACATCTACAGTGCCAGCTTAAGGGTGCTCACACATCCGGTTACGCGGTACGCCCACACAAATCAATTAACTGTTGCTATGGAAGGTAACTCCGATTCTATACCTTGCAGGTCCACGCTGCCCGGGGGATCTCTGAGACCCGTCAACTGACAGCCAACTGATCAAGAATGACTAACACACAAACGGAACTGCAAGAGTTATGAAGCCTCAAAGTCTCAAAAGTAAACGCCACTATTTGGAAACAGAGGAAGACTACGGAAGCTGGAATTTCGTCCACCGCTTGCTATAGCTAATTGTTACAAAGTTGTCAATTTTGTTTTTCTCATTTCTATTTTGTTTTATATTTATTCACATTTTCACGTGATTTTTTTCCAGTCGGGTCACGACTGTACACTATATTAAAAAACTAAATCGACAACTTTAATTACCTTGTTAAGTTATGCTGCAGTACTAAAAATGAAAGACTAACTCTTCGTCCTTCAGGACTTGGACTGTAAAATAGATTCCAATTGTCTCGCACTTTTTTGCTACTGTGCAATTTTCTAGCCCCGCCCTCCATAAGCCGAGTTAACTATACTTACCATGCACGGTCTGCCAGGAAGCTCTTATCTATGCGCGGGTATTTAAGGTCCGCCCTCTACCCCTACAACTCGGTGGTTTTTAAGTACTTGCTTCCCATCTCCCAAGATTCAGCGTGGTTGGTGGTTGCTGGGTGTTTACCAGCTGGTGGTTTACTTCTGGTCATTCCCCCTAAGTGGACAGTAAATTCTAAAGTTTCTCGTTTATTAGAGTCTGGGGAAGGATCTCACCAAAAATTTCTTCGAAAATCTGTTATAAAGCTACTCGTGGAGGTGGAGGCCCCTTCTTCGGGCTGCGAAGGAAAGTGGGTTTGCTTTGAAGTAATGGAGAGTTTGCTAGTTTCTTAGCATTGATTATTGTAATTTGGCCCTGTAACAGGTATAGTTCTTCGTAGAAATGCATGATAAGAAAGTCATTGGTTAGTGGTAGTGCACTAAAACGACGCAGAAGGCCTAAAGCATAAAGATTAGCATCAGGACCTTGGAATAGAAAGTATAAAGTTAACTGTGGGATTACGGGGAAGTTCTTAATGCATTCTTTGCTTTCTAAGTTTTGTTTTAGTCGAAAAATAACTTTAAAGTGTAGCTATAGAGGAGAAAAGAAACTCATTAATATTCATGAGATATACCACCCTAACCTTTGGAGCAAGGTTGGAGGTGAGATTTTTGTGGTTGATAGTACTTATCACTTCTACTTGGCCTTGGCAACATTTGCTATGAGTTTCCTCCCATAAATCATTTATATGTATACAGAAATCAATGTGATACCTTCAGCATCATCGCTGTAATTAACAACAACCATAAATACTAACAAAATACTTTGTTAGTTGCGGTATTAAAAAAGATCATATGCTTGGTCATGTGGCAAAATGTATATTGTGAAAAAGCACATGAAAAAAAAATATATGTATATATATAACTGCAATCCATAAATACAATAATGTTAATGTTAACAGGTTACCTGGAAATTTCTGTATATCATCAACATCAGATTTTGTAGGAGAATGTTCACCTTCTAACTTTTTTACAAGGAGCAAATCTTTCATCACAACTTCTACAACAAAATATCATTTAAATGGATAATGTTTCTTAGTATGCAGGGTAAAAAATAATACAGTGGCAGCAACAGTCAGTTTCCCCTTTGAAAACATCAACGAAAAGTAAATGCATGTAAATGTCTGTGCTGTGCTTTGTGTGTTTCATGTGTGTGTGTGTGTGCATATGTGTTTTTGGTGGCTAGAATTAATTTATGATCTTACATAGTAGGTTGAACTGCAATTCCCTGAGTTAATTCACTATTATGTTATGATGGTGGATCGAGTGAATAGGTGTAACCACTGGTTAGGATGAGGGTCACAATAATTAGGTCGTCTGCAATGTGGTCCAGTTGGTCAACTAACCATAACCAAACCTTACTGTGGTTTTCCCTAAAGCAACATGACTATTGTAGCTGAAATCATACTGCTGGGTGGGCATGTAATAATTTTGTTCTAACACTTAGTATGGAAATTCTCACTTAGCGAGGATAAGGGAAGGCAAAAGTTTCACAATGCCCAAGTCCACAATCATGGAGTGAAGGACTATGATACTGAAAAGAAGAAGAGATAGATGAAGGAGGAGAAAGGAATCCACAAGAAAGAGCTCAAGAAAGGAAAGGAAGGGGGATATAAAAAGCTGAGATGGTCCCAAGTGGTAGAGGATAATAATAATGGATAAAAATAAATTATGCTACTGCATTCCTAATTTTTTAAGTTTGTACATCAACGCATCAAGGTGTGTCGGGGTACTTTCTACTATTGGTGTATTGATAAACAATAACTTTAGTTACAAGGGCATGTTAATATTATGTAGCCTTTATTAAATACTTTACATTTTAGCTTTCCCTTGGATTTAATTACAGCCAGATACACTAACTAACCTTGAGAAAGTATACTGGCTTCAAATTGATCTTGTGAACCAATGTGGTTCAAAGGGGCGTCACTATGTGAACTATGGCATTACATTTATTCGCTACTTCTAGAAAATGATGTCATGAAGTCTATGCAGGGTGCCTATTGTCTTCAAGATGATCTGCTGGCTTCATACAATTATATACAAGGCAAGATTTAATAATGATAATATTTTTGGGAATATACATTTTGCTCATAAATTGCCCCCTCAAATTCCAGAACTTACCTTTGTAAACTTGACATATATTTTTGGCCGCTTCTGTATCATCACTCTTCCATAAGTTAGTCACCAATTCCTTGTACGTTGCATTCACAGAATTCTTAGATTTCCAAGCCTTCAAAAACAGTATTCTTTTCTCTCTGACCTTTGAACAGCTTTCATTTATCTCACAAACGTCAATTTCAAACTTTCTAGCTAGACTTTCCCATTCTGACAAATATTTCACGATATCGTCAAAATATTTTTCGTGTATCTCCACGTCTAGACATGAAACGCCAGGTAAATCACAGTGGGCAATCACCTGTTCAATGCTTGGCTTCGACATTTTCACTTCCTCCACAACGCACTGACTTTAGTTTTATTACCGTTCTATTTTCGATCACGTGACAGTAAGGCCGCGTAAACAATGTACTCGCAAACGAATCGAAGCCAAACTCGGGGAAAAATTTACGCGTATTGATGATGCCCCACTCCTCGTTCTATGCTTTTAATACTGCAAATTTTTAAATTCATTGCAAATAATATGTACAAAAAAGTGCATATGAACTAATTGGAACACTTAGTAGTGTCACTAATACACATATCTTGGTAGCTGAAGTTAAACTTTTGTGCTACTGAAATAAAAATTTTCTCCACATAGGATGGTATATCAGAAATAGACCTAGAACTATTCGACACCACACTGCCTCCTGCATATGGCCCAATAGGTGTTGAGCCACAATATATGTAAAGCATCCATTCAGGGTGTGGCCAGGACAAAACTCTCCAATATTCTATTTGTGGAAGCAATGGTGCATCCAGATACCAATGTGTCATTACTCCTGGGGCAGTGATGGAGACATTTGCGGTGGTATTTATCATTGGTGTAGTACAAGTGTTATTTTTTCCTCCACAGTACGAAATGTGGTCAATCCACTGTGACCCTTCAAACACAAACTTATCTCTCTGGCAAGGAAAGAAGTCAAATCCTGCTGGCCAGCCCTTTTGGCCACAGTTAAGTCCTTTCAAAATCCACCATTTCCCCTGTACCTGCGCTAATTTAGTCAAGTTTTGAATGGTGTCCGTGTCTTTAGTCAGGCATTCTCCATCAGGTGGCATTTTAGGAAGACATCCATGAGTTGCCATGCATTGCACCACATCTCTGTAAGCAGTGCTATTTTTACCATAAGTAAGCTCACACACCAGATTACAGCCATTGACGTCTTTCTCCAGTTGACATTTGGTGTTACACAAGGAAGCTTTTATGCACATATAGTCTTTTGCACACAACTCCACAGGCTCGGAGCAGTTTTTCACCATACACTGCCACGAGCTACCGATATTGGGCGCTACCATAAACGATTTGTTTATTAAAAACGCATCTGAGTGTAGAAGCAGAAAAAGCACCGCGATTAGCACTATTTTGTGAACCATAGCTTGTTGCTTACGCCTGCTCAGGGGGTGAGCTTCGATTGAGCGGTCCGGTAAGCGAATTTTTATTTGACGTACATACACTTCAAGAACTTAATCAATTTCACACTCCATTTCCAAAGTTCTATAGTTCATGTGGTAAAGGGACGTGCATGCCCCACAGTATGCAGAGGTCAATTGGTTCGGTAAAGTTGCAATTGGTTCGGTAAAGTTGCAATTGGTTCGGTAAAGTTGCACTTGGTTGGCTTTTGGTTGGCTTTTGGTTTAGTCTAGTGGACATAGCTAGCGGTTTTGAAGTTGCGATTTATAAAGGAAATGTATTTTCTTGCTACTGTCCCTTGTGCTTTTACAATCTGGAGGTTTGTCTCCAGATCCAGGGGATTGGACTTCACCAGTTATTAAATCTTCTTGGATTCAACACTGTATTTTTGTAATTTATTTTTCCTTCTGGGCAGTGATACCTCTAGCAATATTGTTTTTCAGGTTAGAATTGTATCGATAAATAGCTTTATATGAACTTATGTCTAGGATTAGTAGGGACAGCAAGGTTTATTGTAATATCTCAAGAAGGTATGTTTTTACCTTAAAATGCATTCCATTTAATAAGAAATTTATAATATTAAACAGGGTGGTGGTAATTTTGAATTTAACACACATACTAAATTTTCTACTGCTCCACATCAGCTTTCTCTGAAGGTTGTTTCATCTGCAGAGGAAATGCTTACTGTAGATTTCAGTACTGTGTCTGAAATTCCTTATGAAACTCAAATTGTCAAGGTAATTAGTATAATGTATAAAGAGAAAGAGAAACAACCTCAAAATTATGTGTATATGAAGTTTCCTTTTGGAATTTTGTATGTCAATAAATTAAAAGAATTAAGATCTTATTATGACCAAGTTCGGTATCAAGATAATGAAGATCAAGTATGGTTTAAAAAGGTTTTAAAAAAATAGTTCGCAACTGCCAATAAACATACACAAGATTGAGGAATATTTCAAGAATAATGTTTGGAATTCTAAGCAGCCCTTAGTATCTGATTCTAAAGGTGCTAGCTACGATCCAAAATTTTATAGGAGATCGCTGGCTGTCTAATTGACATAGATGCTTTTTTTTTAATAGTAAATAAAAACTACGATGATATTATAGGCTTTATAAACCAAGCCAATACATTTATTCATTTGCTGGGGTAAATGAGAAAGTTAATAAGGTAAAATCAAAAGGAATTCCAATAAAAAAATATTAGTAGAACTAAATGTTTATCGAATAACTGATGGCACATGCCTGCTAAGTCAGGAATACAATAGGGGAAATCATTTGTCACTTCTGGTTATAGATATTGAATGAAGTAATTCTTATTATGGTATGATTCACTTCCTTGGCCTCTTCCAAAGAATTTTAATAAAACAATTACTTCAACTTTTGATATTCTCTGAACGGATTTAAATATAAACATCAATAAATGCCTTGAAAATGTATATTATTGCAATCATTCAAATTTAGTAAAGACAATGTTTAAATTTTACCCATTACAAACCTGTTCCAACATGTGTGGTATTATTGTGGTATGTATGGTTGGAGTACTTTGCGAACTTTGGGAAGAATGGGCTACATGGAACAGGGATGTTAAAATACCCTTGCTAACTAACCCTTCAAATAATAATTTACAGTTACGTTCAATAGCAATGTCTTGGATTCTTAATGAAACAATTGACTCTAGTACTTTTTCTTCAGCTGTTTCAAATAGCTCCACATTTTTGTCGAATAATATCAATTCGGATAAACATTCCTGTGAGAAACAATTAATATACAATTGTTGATTCTGATGAAGATGAATTTAAAATGCAAAGTGTTGAGAAAAAAGTATTAGCTGACTTACCAGAAGGCTATGTGTACAAAATGCTTAGGGTAGAAAATTATAAAGACATGAACTTGTACAGCTGCTCCTTCTAGATTGAATTAGATTCAGAAGGATATATTAAAAAGTGGGTAACTGCATATAATGAAAAATCTAAGGAAACCATGGTTTATGAAACATGTAGAAGTGGTAAAGGAAAAAAGGTAGTAAATTTTTTTTATTTACGTTGTCATCATAAACAGAGGCAGAGTGGAATGCATACTAAAAGTAATAATAAACTCATAATAATAGGCATACAAATTGTCCAGCCCAGTTAATACTAACATTACTTCCTTCTGCAACAAAATTAAATGGATTTTGTGTGTCTGTACTTTCAAAACACAATCATAACCATTTGGTACAGGTGGCTGATGCTTTTAGGTTTACACTCTTGTCAGAACAATCATAAGAAAGACTATTACGATTTATTTAGTCAAGGACAGTCACCTGCTACTGCCCATTTGGAATATGAAACTAACTTGATGTATTCTGATAAACCAGATTTGATTGCTGACAGAAACTGCAATCCTAAACTAAGTGATGTTTATAATTTATTTAACAAATGGAGGAAGTGTAATATTGGAGTTCGTACAGGTAAATATTTGTTTGCAGAACTAGAAAAATTTGTAGCTGTATATAATGAAGAATACAATGATATAGGTGGAAAAACATTTATCCAGCGATATAGTAATTGCAGTGGTAAAGAAGAACCTTTAATATTAGCAGTATGCATTCCACTAATGTCAAGAGTGCATAGGCATATAATGCAATCAAAAGAACTAGTTTTTATAGTTGCGTCTTCCTCATTTGAAGACTATAATAACGCTATGTTTGTGGTTTTTACATCTTCAGCAGCTGGAGGTTTACCTCTAGGCATAGTAGTGACTTCAGCAGAAAGTGTATACTGTTATTCATCAAGGAATGACTAAGTTAAGTCAAATGTTTCCAGAAGATGCATTTATGGCAGTGGAAGTCCTAAAAAAATTATAATAGATGATTCTATAGAGCTGAAAGGGATGGATTGAGAAAAACTTGGCAAACGGCAGAAATACTATTGTGCACATTTCATTTTCTTCAAAATATTTGGAGATGGCTACTAAATATTAAGCATGGAATTCACTGTGATGAAAGACAAATTTTAATGAATTTAGTTAGAAAGTTAGTGTACGCAAAAACTGAGGCTGAATTAATTACAGAATACAGCCACTTTGAAAAGCAAACTTTAATTCCTACATTTCTGATTATTGGGTTCGCAGAAAAGAATGGGCTTTGTGTTTTAAAGATGCAGCGTACATGAGAGGAATTAATACCATGTGCAAGTCCAAACTGTTGTATTAATTTCATAAACTTTATCTTTATAATGACTACTTTTAACTAAATATATATTTTTTGTAGTGGACTCCTTAATGTTATTATCAGGTACTTCCAAAGCACCTAGGCCTGTATATCTCAATGCTATATATCTATCCATTCTGTTGTATGCTATAGCTAACAATCTTCGTTTATAGTATACATATCAAAAGTAACAGTTAGCTATAAAATAATATAGTTGTATTAAATTATATGCCTTAACTCTTTTAAAAACAATATCTTTTAAAATTCGAATGCCAGATTCAGCATAATAGTTATTGTAGTATAAGTTTAACTAGTATCCAACAGGAGAGCCATGTAAACATCAACTTGCAGTTGCCAACAAATTCAATTTAGTTGCTCCAAACTTAATACCATATTTTAGTGGTGATGGCAGATATTTATATGCTTTAGTAGCACTTGGCCTGGATTAGAACAAGTTGGGGATAAATTGTTTTATATGGGAATGAATGAAGAATTTCATAAACAGAGTGAGGACAATATTTGTCATAATAATGAGGATGACAATACTACTATTGATTATGATAATTCTGCTGATGAAAGTTTAAGATTTGCTCTAAATTATATTGATGAAGGGAAAGCATTGCAAGAAGATGTAGTTAGTTTATGTAGGAAATTCATTGAAGATGTACAGTCTAGGATGCAGGATTTTGATATTCAATATTTAACAGGTTTGAAGAAATTTTTTTCTACATACATGGGTATTATTAATAAAATAGAGCCTTTAAATTCTGCAACACCAAGACTGGCATCATTATTGCATACATATTTTTCTTCAAATAATTCTTCAAAAGTAGCTGGTACTCGCCAAATTGCAGTTCAACCCACTGCTGTTTCAAGAAGGCATTCAGGTATTTCAAGAGGCAGTAAACTTGCTCCAAGTGGGAGACCACCATAGCGCAAACTTGACGATGCTGATGTAAATATTCAGAAAAAGCGAGGAAGGAGTGAGCACACAAAACGAAAACAAAATCTTAAACAGAACGAATTAAAAAATTGTGCCAATCATTTTAAACATGGTAGAGGACATTAACATTGTAAGCCAAACTGTTTACAATATTTGGCACTGTTGTTATTAATTATTTTAGTTACTTATAGTTTACAAGTTTAGCAATATTGTCACATATAGTAGTTTAATGTTTCAATTTGTGATAGTATCATAATTACTCATTTATCATAGCTATAGTTTTTCTTTATAGCTAATTTAAAGAAATGTTTTTTGGTATTTGTATATTTATTGGTCTGCTGTTTTCTTCTTTCTTTGTCTATTATGTAAGCTAGCTTATATTTAATTTCACAATATATTGTAATACAGCTGAATATTTCAGTTCATGTCATCATTGTGTACTAATACTTTTTGATTTCAAGTTATGCCTATTTTTTTTCAAAGGTAAATCAATTTCTCACTGAATATTTCATGTTACTAATTATTTGTTGTATTAATCAGCTGCGTCAAAATTCTATAGTGCTAAGATGTTATGGTTTTTATTGTCCAGTAGCGTAATTGTTTACTAGTTTAAGGTAATGCAGCGCTTCTTCCTTGCACCATAAAATTGCAATAAAATAACCTTTATTGTGTACCATTCTTTATTTCATTCTTTAATTCATAGCTAATCTCTTTTTTGACTTCATTTCAACGATTTATGATAGTAATCAAAGACTCTTTCTGCTAATTATTATACACTTTCACCTGTAACCGAATTAGGTGAAGTTACATTTTCTGATGCAGACACATAGCTAGCTGGTCACAAGTGTTTTTCTCCTTAATATTCGATATTCAATGACTTACGGGCATGTTCAAACTAATATTAATGTCATTATGATGCTAGCATATTCACCACCCTCCACCAACTTAAACATCACTGTGCACACACACCTTTCACAATAGCAGAAACTGGGCTTCAGATCTCATTAAAACTTCTGTGAATTTTTTTTTCACTTATGTCGACACAAATACATCTTCCAATAATTTAATATCTTTCAGGGTTCAAACTATACCACATTGAGGCCAACAGTAAATTTAGATCAGTAAATTCAAAATTTAATCTACCTGCTAAGCAGGAAGTTAACAGGCCTGAATGTAGTTATTTATTATAGTTAACTACCTTTGATGTTCATTAATTGTATAAACATTGAATCTATAATGATTAACAACATAGAATTAATGTCAATAGTGATCACAAAACAACAAAGAAAAATTGCCAAAGTAAAATTTCTTTCTTATTATTAACTTATATAAATACATGTGCAATGCTAATAAGGTCAAATTTGTCTGTGCCATTTTTGTGTATATGCAATAACATAATGTGATTAAGCCTTGGTTGTGTCATTGAAGAACACTAAAATGTTTTCAAACGATGAAGAGCAGAAAGCAAACATTCAGCAGTAACTGTGGTTTCTGGAACTAAGTTTGAGTAACTTGAAAATCTCACTGAAAAGACTTTTGCTATTACTTATGTTGTTCATTCAATTCTATTCCAAGATTTTGATTATCTTTTAAATATTTTTGTATGATGATTTCTTTCATGAAACATTTTGATAAGGTCAGGATTCATCTTCAACTGTATCTTCAATTTCTCAATATCAATATCTTTTGAACATATAATTTCTTGGAACATTCACCAATGCTTGATATGTCATTTGTTCCACCTACTAGTAATATTTCTTCTATGGCAGCAGCCACACGCTTCTGTTATAAATGATTTCTTAGTTCACCAATAACAACTTCCAAAGCTTCAAGTAGTGTTTGTGGAACAATAATTTAGGACAATCATACCTGTAATTTGGATCACCATTATCTAGTCGCTTTGGCCTCTTTTTATATCGTGGCAACATAGGCTCATTCGTTTTACCTCTTGGTTATTCTAAAGTTTGAGTACATTTTTTTCAAATTCCTGATCACTTCTTTGTCTTGCATAAAACACTTTGTAAGTTCAGCTGCCCTAATAGTTGCATCCTTTCCCTGTAGGCTAAGTGAAAGTCATTTAGTGGCTGAAAAAAATTGGAAGGGATAGCTTTAGACAAAATAATGTAGCAAACTTTTCTATGTTGTAAATCTGTAAAATCCTATGTGATCAGGTATTGTAGACATATTATATTTAAACAATCACTGACAAAAAACACAAAAAAGTTAAAACACCAAACTTTTCAGCTACGGACTGTAGCCTTCATCAGTGTTAATTATTCAAAAATAAAATAAATAGTTACTATGACAGGTGAAAGCTATTTTTTTTTTTGTTTATATGTTTCACTGCCTCAAGTTTATGGTAGCCTAGTGAAACATATAAACAAAAAAAAACAAAATAGCTAACCCTCAGGACTCATGGTTACCAACCAAGTGCTTTAACATGTACCACCCTTAGGCTTTCACCTGTCATAGTAACTATTTATTTTATTTTTGAATTATTACCACTGATGAAGGCCACAGCATTTACTGCATACTCATTTAAACTAGTATTATAAATCTCCTCTAAGGATTCACAAAGACCCTCATAGCTAATTAGCTAAAACAGATTCAATGGCTAGGCTTCAAGCTTGGAGCCTTCAGAGTTAACTGATCTTAAATAGATTAAAATAAGGCTGTTAGCTTAGGTGAGAATTGGATTAATTGATTCAAAGTTTCAGCACAAATTGAGCAATGGTTGATTGCTTTGCTGCAGTTTGTAGCTAGTGCAGTGAGCTCATATAGAGCTAATGGTTCTCTACACTCTGGATTTAGGTAGCAGCACCACTCCTATGACCAGACATATTTGATGCACCATCCTATGCATGACCACGACCGTGACAAAGAGAAATGAATAACAAACTAAAGTCAGTTTTGGAGTGTGAATCAATTCCAGTGGTGCTTCATGGATGGAAGGCTCTTCTTCAACTCATCTATAACTGATACTAACCTGCTTTTTTGTGGTTTATATCAGGAGCTTCATCAGTTGTTATTGAGAAATATGAAGCTTCCCTTATTTCACATCAAATTACAAGCATCACTGAAGTAGAAAGTGTATTGTAAAAATCTGTGTAGGAAGTATAGTACAATTTTGTCTGTGCTCACTTCGCTTACCATCATTCAGCTGAGTCTGTACTGTAGTGCTTCATAAGCTTTTTAAGTACACACATTCATAATTATGCATTGCTTAATTTTTGTTCTTCAGGCGTCCCATCTAACAAACATGATTAGACCACACATTCACACAAGCACACACACTCATACACATATTCCTCACTGCTCACAAGTGCTTTACAGTGAAAATCAAAATGCAACTTTGTTTTTATTGAGAAAAACCAGGGAGCTATTTGCAGTAACCAACTAGAAAGTATGCTCCTCCAGATTCTGGAGGAGGAAACGAGATAGGTGCACGATGGACACCAGACTCTTTCCCTGCATAGCGGTTAGGGGTCTGGCTATCAAGACTAATGCAAGAGAGGGTTTGGCTTGTGAGACTATTCTGTACACAGGGTGAAAAGAGTCCACTTACAACCATAACAAAATCCGTAAACTGTCTTGGTAATTAGAGTTAACAAAAAAATTTACAAGGCTGTAGAGGTTAACAAACTAGTTATCAACACATTATTATACACTAATTTACGATTTTGTTTTGGTTGTCAATGGACACTTTTCAGGCAGTGGTAGTGGTAGTTTGCAGATGAGGAACACTTGCTCTCCAAAAGCGATGCGGTGTGCATGTAGCTATAGTGCAGAAAAGCTACGGCTGAGTAGCACAGTACGGTGTTGTTACACCATTCATAATAGATTTATGAACTTCTCAGAGCGTTTACATGCTAGCGAATTATATAATCTCGCTAGCCAGACCCTTTTTTAAGAGATCGGCCCATGGGACTACAGGTTCCAATACAGTTGTGTATGACTGAAAACTAGCTAAATCAGGAGTAATTCTTGCCCAATTTTTTATCTTTTGTGTTGCATACTCCTACACCCTGCTTATTATTCTCACGAGCCTACTTTTATAATTTGTTTGCCAGAAAGATCTTAATTAAAACAAACTGTTACAAAAATTACACATTATATTGAAGCATTGTGGTGATAAACTTTAAAATTATTCAGCGATCCCTAGTTTATGAAGTTAGCTATAGGTAAAGCACTTTCTTGGATATTCGTTAGCTAGGAAAGTACAAAAAAAAAACAGAAGAAAAAAGACAGGGCCAAAAAAGCTATAGAAATGGCAGAAGAAAACTGGTACAATAAAAAAAGACAGGTCTCACTCATAGACCATGCAGCTGTAAGACTTTCTATAGCTATAGCTCTTCTTTTTAACCTAGCCCCCCTTAGCACGCCTCAGTGACTTCTATGGGAACCATTACTATTGCCAACGTTGATACACTCGACAAGTGCGAATATAATCTGGACTCTATTAGGACAGCAAATTGACGCAATTTCTGTGGCGTACTGGTTAGCTACTGGATCTAAATATGTCCGTACAGATACTTTTAGTTTTTGTAGCTTTTATGTCTTTCTACTGCGATGAAATTGATGGAATAAAGGAAAGGCGGGCACCCAAAATATGGGAACATGACTGCTATAAGCCTGACAAAAGGTCATTGGAAGATACAGTGGGTACAGACAGGCGCAGTCTAATAGCGATGGCTTTCCCTAAGGAAACCCATAACAGGTACAAGGTCTTGGATTACAATACTGTGTGCTTGACTCAAGGAAGGAAGAGGGACATGTACAGCTCTGCTTCAGTGATAGTTGCGTATGAAGTTGAAGGATACCGTTTTCAGTTGGACTATAGAAAACAACAAAACATTAAACAGTTTGACCTTTATTGCTCTAATGGGGAGTGGAAAGTGATAAAAAGGCATTTAGGGACAGCATTTTCATTCACCAAGTTGTTTTCCACACTAAAAACACAGACTAGGCATGATTGTCAAACCTGTGTGCACACTAAAACGTGGCCTTCTTCTTCTGTAACTGAACATTGTGTCTCGTGTCCTGAACAGTGTAAAGGAAGATGCTTGAAAGATGGTTCGTGTTGTGATGTATTTGATTTGAGCGAAAAATGTGCATCAAAGTGTTCAAAAAATACCTATAAGGAGAAAAACAATCAGTGTAAATGCCGAACTGGCTATAAGCAGTATTGGAAACAGTGTGTGCCCTCATGCAATTGTAAGAATGGTGGAACTTGTGACCAAGGAACCGGAAGATGTAAATGTCCAAAAGGTTTTAGAGGCTTGCATTGTGAGAAGTGTTCCAGCAAGCCTGGTTGTAAAAATTGCCATTTTGATGAAAGGAGAAAGGAGTATACATGTGAGGAAAAGAGCTGTGAACTAAAATACATCAAAGAACCCCCCAATTTTTCTGATATTAATTGCAACCCGTATGGCGGCAACGGGTATTCTCTTCAATGTGGTGTCAAAGTGGACAGGTCTTTAATGAACAAGGTGTCCATAAACTGGAAGTTTGTCAAACACAATAGTGGACAAGTGGATTTAAACAATCCATCTCTCAGTGATTACATTGAGTTTAGTAGAACTGTATCCAACACTGAGGGCATGCCAGAGATATATTCGACTCTTAAAGCAAAGTTTGACACTAGTGTCCTAGGTGCCTCATTCAAAAGCTTTGTTTTTTCTTTCCTAAAGGGAGGGATAATTTTCTGTGAAGCGAGCATATCGGACAGTGACAAAGTCTTCATGACTACTAATTACTTGACACTTCCTCTTGAAGCTCCAACAAATCTTCCGACTTGTGATAATAAAGTGGTGTATAGCACCAACACTAATCACTGTGCAGTGGCCACTCTGTCAGCCCAATCAGATGGAATGCCACGCCAGTCTGAAACTCATTATTATAAGAATAATGAGCAAACAATCTCTTCATACGATAGATATGTATCTACCTATCCAAATAACACTTTCCAATCAAAAGTTCATGGTTTAGATCACTCGACTAAACCTAGTGAAAGAAACCATAAAAAATTTTCTCAAGACTCTGAAGTCAAAGAGAAAATTTTTAATTTTTCCCACCCTTTCTTTCACCTCAATGAAAGTGGGTTACTTTTTAAAGCCGCTGTAAGGACTACTACTTCTCAACCTGAGAAAATATCTGCAGCATATATTTCTGTGATAACTTTCATGGCTGTTATTGTAGCCATATTGCTAATGCTTGTGATAGTAGTACCAGTAGCAGTGGTACTGTACAATATCAAACAATCCTCTTTCCATTCCAAGTCTTCAGAGACTATTACGGGGGATCAAAACAATGGAAAGATTCGGCCAGGAGAAATATTTGATAGGATAAATTCCAGAGCTGAGCAAAATGCTCAGTGGAACAAAAATAGAGCAGCTTTACTAAAAATAAACAGTTTGACATCTACTGAATCACGAGAACATTAGCATTTATTATTAATATTTAATAAAAAAATATGTGTGGGTAGGAATGGCACTTTCTATGTACTTAGTAGCAATAAGCACAAGCATGCGCCACTAATTGACACCTAAAAAAGACTTCAGTTAGAAGTCGAACCATCTGGTTACATGTTGAATGCTTCTCTCTGTCTGTGTGCTTCTCTGTCTATTTTCTCCCCTGTCTGGCTCATTGAAGGCGGTTGCATTTCATATTATTGATGTAATATTATAGTAATTGGCTATAGAGAAGTCCTGAAATTTGGTTGACTAAGGAAAGATGGGTCCTAAAGTTAGTCCAATATTTAAAGGAAACATAACCATTATAAATCCCTCTCCTTAGTCTAGTTGGATAATTTGACTTACACACAGATTCATTCTCACTGGTCTGATATAATTCTATCATTTAATTCTGTCCCCCATTCATAATAGCTAGATACAGCATGGATGTGTTACTCCATACTGCGACATATTTTGTGAACTGGTTATTGTTTATTTGTTTTTAACTGAAGTATGTAAAGATCATTAGCCATTCAGCTAACACTTTAACTGTTATTATTATTATTCAATTAATTTTTTTTGCAATTAATTTGCTTGTTTGACATACACTTTGTACATTTTATAACAGCGTTGGGGAGAGGGTTTTCATACTCCTCTTTGAGATCACTGACAAAACTGCACCTTGACCATTGACCATTAGCTAGCACTTCCACTTGCATCAGAATTTTCAAAACAACCGTTTCCTACAATTCCAAGTCTTGCATTTCTGTCTCTTTTGACATTTCTGGTCTCTTCTGGCTCACACAGCTATGCTACTGGTCCATAATGGGACACTGACCCTTTAAGGAGTCCATGTATCACAGGTATTTTCTCTAGATAGCTTCACTTTGAAAACCACAAACCAGTTTGTCTCGAACGGCCTGATCCAGGAACGTACTGAACTCACACTTCCTTGCTACTTACCTCAAAGCCAACACAAAATCTGCTTAACCTTACAATGAAATTAAAGAGTTCCGCAACATCATAATTGGTACAATAAAATTACTTGGTGTTTTTTGTTTTTGTTTTTATCATTCATTGTACTGGTAGCTAGTTTTAGTTTTAACCAAATTTGCTGTCTTCTAAAAATGTTTAGTTTTAGTTTTTCATGCTCTCTACAGCTTTGTTTTGGTTTTTCATACCAAAAGTAAAATACCCCAAAACCAAGGGGTTTTGGTTTTAGTTTTAGTACTAATGCAACTGTCAGGCTCAAGCCCAGTCGAGCCATATTGAGGATGTACTGGACAACAAATGAAAGTATTGGAGAGATATTCATGCAAGTATGTTGTAGGAATCAAGAATTAACAGAGTTGTACTAGGTTACAGCTATTGACATCCTTTTCCAGTTGGCATTTGGTATTGCACAAGGAAGCCTTTATGCATGGGAAGTCCTTTTCACACAGCCTCAAAGACTTGGAGCAGTTTCTTACCATACACTGCCAGGAGCCACCAATGTAGGGAGACATGATGAGGGAGTTGTCCACTGGGATAGCAAGTGAGTATCTTACTGTAGTACCTGTGAAAACCACTAAGAATAGAACCCTGTTTAGATTCATGGCTTACGTTTTAGACTTTAATTAAATTTTCTTTCAGGATTTCACTTATATAGATACAGTAAAGTAATTTCAAAATACTCATTCTCCGTGACACACCCACTAATAAATTTGATTAACCTGATGTGAATATAATTGACTACTTGTAGCTAGTTCTAATCATTGTTGTAAGCCAAATTAGTGCAGACTGTAGTTTGTCACTTTAACTCGAGCCCAATTGCAGGGACAGTTTTCAATATTAGCAGTAGCAATAACACTTAAGGAATTATGTACTAAAACTACAGAGGCAGAAAGTGATTAATTTACTTCTGGTTCAGAGGAAGTCGTTGTTGCTAAATATCATCACTATTTATTGGCGAGCGAGCGTAGCGAGCGAGACACTTACAGGGGTAACACAATCGAAAATCGGGGATGTTTGTTTATTTATTTATTTATTTATTTATATATATGGACGTACGTATGTCATCGCGTTTTTGTGTTAGTTATGTGGTCGACCCCGTTCCAAATTGCACTAAACAGAATCCTCTGGTTTATCGATCAGTACCCGTATCACCCTAGAAATTGAATTGTTTACCGTTTGAATTCTTTTGCGGGTGCAGTTTTTCTATTAGAGTTAGTGGCGGTGGTAAGTCAATGCGCTCTTTGTCATGGTTATAAGCCGTGCGCAACAGTATTTACTTGAAAATACATTGTCCACTAGACTACTGCGAAGGTAAGTCTGTGTAGGTGCATGTCAAGTTGTGTCAAAGCATTGTGTGTTACAACCACTACTAAGAATATCACAAAGAAAACTTTTAAATAACGTGTATTGTTTTGTTGTTGTTTTTTTCCTTCAATTCAAGCAGTTGCAGAGTGTTGTTACTATGGCACTGAAATCCCTTTACCCTGTATGCTAAATTTAAAAACTGGACCTTATTTTCAGTAGCTTCAGTGTTAGAAGTCAAAATCATAAATAGTATAGTCTTTAGGCTCGCTCGCCATTTGTGCTCAAGCACATCACTAGTAATAATAGCTGGTAAATTAAAAGGAGCTACCAATAGAGTATCCACATAAATTTTCATGTTTATTTCGCCCACGCATTCATCAGTAGTCTTTCAAATTATTGTCATTGAGAACTTATTTATAATCATTTGTTCAGTCACCATGATAATGTGGAAAATATCATAACCATGAAGTAGTTACAGCTAGCTATAAACTGAATTCCATATTATTATAGCTATCTTTATTCTTTTTCGTCCAAATCGAAAAAACATGATGCCAATAACTTCAAAATGGCATTCACAGGTTTACTTTATTTAGAATAAATAAATTCATGAATTGCTGTTGTCATGACAAACTGCTTTAACACTGCAGCAACCAAATAGCTACAAAGAGCTTTGTATATTTCAAGCATCATCCAACAATTCCTCATTGGTAAGCAATTGTATCGAGGTAACCTTCAGCATTTCTAATTTTTTTTTCTTGCTAGATTGCAAACAATAGAAGATGCAAGACAACTCATCCTTCATTCAAGAAAAACTTCTGAAGGAATGTCGTTCCAAGATTTTAATTGGCCTAGAATTTGACACTGCTTGGCTTGCCACAGAGATGAATGCAGAAGGGCTGGTCGATGAAGAGGATCTTCAACAGATTACAGATCCCAATACACATCTTACTAAGAAAGGAAAAGCTGAATTGATTGTGAAATCTCTGAGCAGAAAAGTTGCTTTATCTCATCAACACTTAGAAACGATGATAAATTTGCTGAACAAAAAAGACAAAATGTATTCAGATGTCATTAAAATGCTTGAAGGTAAATTGAAAGATTAGCTAAGTAGCCAAATCGTTTATGTGAACTTTAACCAATATAATTTCACTAACTTTATCATGGGATGCTGTGATTAGAAATAGCTTTTCTATTTAACAATGTTGGCCTTTAGAATGAGAAAATTTGCTATTATTATAATTATTTCTGTTGAGATTGACTGAACCAAGAACAGTTATATCACTTGTGCAACATATCTATTCTTCAAGGTTGTTCATTCATGCTTACAATAGGAATCTCATTAAATATAGAACTTCTCATACTTCAGGAGGTCTGTTTTTATTTTACATTTTGACAGCATATTGGTTTACTTGTTTTATAAAACTGTTCATTGTATTTACTTAGACATACTATCAAAGTCGGAAGACCGAGAAAGGAAATTGCTAGAGCAAGATTCAGGTAATGCATGCTTAACCAGAAGAGTATTAATTTTAAAGGGTCAATCAGGTCAAGAAAACTTAATAGTGAGAAATAATAAATTGATAGAATGATGACTTGTTGTGTTGACTATCAGTAAGTCAGTAAATGCTCATAATCAATATGACTACTACACTGGGTTGTCTACAAATGCTTAATTAATTTAAATGACTCTGATTTTGATCAATATTTCATATAATTATAGTGTTGCTATAATTAATATTATGCAGATTATTAAAAGCAGGTATAACTGCTAGAAAAAAATTGATGTTCATTGTGAAAATTATGAAACTAAATAAACTAACAATACCCCCACTCCCACCCCTTATCTGCTTGTATAGCTTCAAGATGGTAGTGACTGGAAGGAATCATAAACAAATTTAATAAAGAACACTCTATAGACTGCCTGAATAAGAAAATAGTAATAGCTACTAAGTTTGGACTGAGTCATTTTAAGTCTCTAACAATTATTTTCAATATTCTGGAACTGCATGAATGTTCAAGACATTTGGCCTGCCATAATTAGTTGTTAGTGATGCATACAGGTCGTAAAAAATGAAATGTTTTAAATTAACCTTCAGGAAATCCTCCACCTACCAAGAGACAGAAATTAGATTGTGAAGGAACAAGCAGTATCAGCCAAATCAGCAGTTCAAGTAGGTTTGATATCATTAGTAATTAACTGGGCAGTAGAAATTTATCCATTGTTACTGAATAGAGTCTAGCTATAAATATTTCTTTTGGATCACATTGAGTTAAGAATTAAATAAGGTCTTTCATTTATTCCAAATGGTCTTTCATTGCATTTTGACTGTGTTCTTGTTCTGTTATTTATATTAAAACTCTTTTGTATAATAGCTACTTCAGAAATATTGTTGAAGTCCAAGTCTAGTCTGAATAATGAAAATACACCAATTTCAGGATCGACAGAACAAGCTTCAGGTAAAAATTTTGATCATAATGTTTAAGTTTATTGCTCAATGACATGAAAAATTATTAAATAAAGGAAAATTAAGTTTTATTATTATTGCTCAGCTATTCCAAATATCACATGGAAAATTCATTGACAGTTAACATTCAATATAGCACTCTCTATTGGATATTGTTGTTGTTGTTTTTAAAGTGATTAAAAATATTTATAACAGACTGTGACAGGTTTACGGACCTGCAAGCAGATAACAGACTAATTGACAGAGTAGCGTACCATAACTTAGGCAAGTATGCACATGAGGGTAATAAGGTTATGTTGAACTTACAGCTATACATGCTTGTCTGAAATCGTTCTTTATAAATCCAATTTGATTAAATATGACCATCAAAACGGGTAGTTAAAACTTATCGCAAAATGAATATTTTTTAATTTAAAATATTCTTTAGGGTCTTCACCAAATAAGAAAGATTGTGAAAAAATTAGCAGTACCAACCAAACCAACGATTCGAGTGAGTTCCGTGTCATACTTGAAGAAGGGCAAGAAATTCGAAAATATCAGGAAGAATTAGCAGCACCAGGTCTGTGTGGTGAAAATTACATCATAGTAGCACCAACTGGCACTGGAAAAACATTAGTAGCTGCTCAAATAATTGCTAACCATCTTAGTAAAAATGTCAATGCTGCTCATGCAGTCTTCATAGTCCCAACAAAGGCTCTGGCTGATCAACAAAAGGATGCCTTGGAGAGCTACATTCCTAGTGCCAGTGTAGAAATATGTACGGGAGAAAATCAGCGAGCGATTTCACAAACTTGTGTTCTTAATAACATAACAGTCTGTACAGGTGGAAAACTGTACTCTGAGCTATGTCGAGGTGAAATAAAGTTTGCTCAATTAAGCTTAATGATATTTGATGAATGCCATTCCGCAGTTCGAGGCTCAGTTTATGCAAACGTAATGAAACTTTATGTGGAACAAGCAATGGCTAGCAACACTTCACAAAATGACCTCAAAAGTCGACTACAGATTGTGGGAATGACAGCATCTCCTGGAGCAGGAAAGAATCCTCGCGTTGATTTCAACATATCATTGAATCATCTCAAAATGCTTGCTGCACACATGAATGCTACCGGTGGGATAAAGACAGTAGTAGAACACAGAGAAGAGCTAGAATTTTTTAGAAATTCACCCAAGTTAAATAGGCTGGCTCTAATACCTCGTGATTCATCAAGCGATCCATTTGTTCAGGAAATAGTCAAATCTATGGAAGAAATTGAAAAATTTTTGAAAGCATTTAACTGTGTTGGAATTAAGAAATGGTCACGTGAATATGAAATGAGAGTTCGTCGGAGCATTAATGCACTTGAACTAAGTGACAATGAAGGGTTTTTAGATCGCATTCGTGCATTTAATGAGCTCTTAGATTACTGTAGTACTCTATGTGTCTACATGAATCTGAGAGGTGAAGATGCAATTAAAGTTCTTAGTGAAGGAACTGAAATTGTTGATATTGATATAACACATAAAGAGTCAAGGGAAAAATATGCCAAGATTAGAAGTAGCCTCATTGAAAGGTTGAGTAAGCTCAAGCCAATGCAAAATCCTCTGTTGAAGAAACTTGAGGATATTTTGCATAGAAAGTTTGATGAGGACAAAAAATCCAGAGGTCTTGTATTTGTTCGTACACGTTACGAAGCAAAGGCCATGTCTGATTGGATAGCAGATTGCAACAGATTAGCAATGGCTGGTATTCGTCCTGGAATGATTGTGGGACATACTGGCCGGAAGAAAGACAGTATGACACAAGCTGAACAGAAAGAAATGATTGAAAATTTTAGAAATGGTGAGATTAATCTCTTAGTGGCAACATCTGTAGCAGAGGAAGGTTTAGACATTCCAGCTTGCAATCTCGTTATGCGATATCAGTATGTCACGTCGGATGTGAAGAAGAAACAAGCTGAAGGAAGAGCTAGAGCAATTGACAGTGAGTGCTATGCCATCATTTCATCACATTCTCCTCAAAAGTATCGAGACGTAATGAATGAAGAGCTGAATCTCTTAGTTCATAATATTATCAACCACAGCTACTTACCTAGTGGTAAAGCCTTAGTGGATGACATAAAGAAATTGCAAAAACGTATTATAGAAGAGAAGAGGAAAAAAGAAGCTATACAGAAGCAGAGGAAGGTATTCACGGGGGATCAAATACAACTTCTTTGCAAAGAGTGTAAGGTGTTAGCCTGCTTGGGGTCAGATGTTAAAATTACAGGAGAAGATGAGCCTTATTATCACTACACAGTTCCCAAACCAGAATTTACTGAGAAATACACCATCAAGCGTCACCACACTCCGGCACCTTTGACGGAAACAATTTATAAAACTCACAAAATTTATTGCAAGAATTGTGGAGCTGATTGGGGAATTCAGTGTGTATGGTCCTCTTCTGGCTACCAATATCCCGTTATCAAGTGTATAAATTTTACTTTTAAAATAGAGGAAAATTTTATTAAAGTGAAGAAATGGAGCAATGCACCATTTGTGATTCAGCCTATGGAAGAAAATCTTGGATCTGAAGATTTTTCATAAAAATCCAATATTAGAAATAAACTTTTGTTTAATTTTACTTTTGTTGTGTTGAAATTTTTGCTATTTGTCATTTTTATTAGGAATGTAAAATAATGCTTGAAAAATAACACTTGTTATGTGTTTATTATTGCTATTATCTGACTATTTTATCATAAAAACCTTTAAAGTGTTACTAGTACAGTAGAACCTCCAAACTGGGAACATGTGACCAGCCTTTCAGTTCACAAATCAGAGGTTATTTGCCTTCAGATGTTGCTTATTTTTTTGCTCCACATTGCATCCATTGCATTATTTATGACAAAATTTTTAAGCCGTCTTAAAAACGAAACAGTTGTTACAACACTCCATATTTTTGTTTTGCAAGTAAGATGCATATCTATAGCTATGTGTCAAAAAACAACAACAAACTTTGTATGGACCACTAAAGTGTACTGTGACAGTCTAAAGGAACTTGCTCAAAACGTGTAAATATACAATTTTATAGCAGTAGACATGGTTCCATCCATTGTAGAATGCCATATAATTGTGCTGAGTGTAGTTCAACCTAGTTCAAGGCAATGCATAGGTTCACTATTCAGAGGCAAGTGGAAAGTAAACCAAACAGAGGTGATTTGCTCGTGCTCTATCAGAGGCTACACTTCAATAACCCATTTCGTGAAAAATGTTAATTTTCTTTTCAATAGCAAGTGAAGCAAAGATGATCATCAAAATGAAGGCTTTAGTAACCAATGTTCAGTCTCCCAGACCCTCTGCTAACCGCTATGCGCGGAAACGGACTGGTCAACTGAATCACATATAATGAGTTGTATTTGCATGCCACCAAATAGAAAATTATGGTAAGGTTTTCCGTATATGAGGTATAATTAATGAGATCAATATTTTAGAAGCTTTGTTTTTGCTTTTGCTTCCTGAATGGAATTCTATATATACTCGCTCTATTGTTCTTCACAGCCCACTGTCAGTTAAGCTGACCCCCCCCCACTCCCGTGTAGCACGGTTGGTAACGGGTCTGGCTACTAGAGACTATCACTAACTATACTTAAGTTCACAATAAAAACAACAAAGCATCTACTATGGTTGGGAGTGAGTAGCTGGGGCTGTTTCAAGTTACATAATAATTACGGTTATGGCTATACTTAATAACGTCATACCATTAGAGAAACCCTGTACCAACTCTCTTGAACCAGATCTTTTACAAACCACATCAAGACCATCTTTGTATTGCCAACTTTTAATTTATTGTTTTGAAAAAAATATCACATGTAATGGTTGGGTAAAGTGCCTTGCTCCATGGTTGACATACACTTGATAGATATTATTGCTCTCAGCAACAATAGATAAGTTACAACAAATTCTTTTAAATAATAAAAAGAAGTAATAACATGAATGAACACACTAAAGGGTGTTCAAATACTCCACTACAAAAGGGACATCACACCATTTCTTTACAGCATGTAATGTACCTCCAACTTTGAAGACAAAGCGATCACATTTGATGACAGGAAATTGATCATCGTTCACAGATGACACAGCTCTCACGCCCCAGTCCCGATCACAATTCTTACAATGAATTTTGTGAGTCTTGACGATAGTGTCAGTCAGCATGCCTGGCTTATGGTGACGCTTTGTGTAGAACTTCTCTCTAAACTCAGGGAGTGGGACCAAGTAATGATTGGGACCATCTTCATAGAGTGAACGGACATCAGATCCCTTGCAAGCATAAACTTTGCATTTTTTGCACAACAAGTCAACAGAACTGGCAGGGTTGGACTTTTTTAACTTCTGTTCCTCCTCCTTCTTCCTTTTCTTCTCCACAATATCATGTTGAATACATTCTAATTGCTTCTTAAATCGATCACCATGGAAATTACCGGAACGAATCAGAATCTCTACTTGTGCCAATAATTCTTCATTCCTGAGTTCTTGATATTTCCTAGAAGATGAGCTAGAGATGACAGTGTAGCAATTGCTGTTGTCAGCTCTGGCCCTACCTTCAGCCTGAACTTTTGCAATTTCATTGGAAACATGCTGATAGCGAATGACTAGGTTACATTTAGGAATATCTAATCCTTCTTCAGCAACAGAAGTAGCTACCAATACATTAACTTTACCATCACGGAATTGTTTTAATACCTCTTCTTGCTTGGCTCTTGTACTGTCATCATGCTTCCTAGTGTAGCCTGTTATGCTTCCTGGAAAAATGGCAATTCTTTTCAATTCCGGCTGATTTAAAATCCATTCCTTCATGGCAATTGTGTGGTCTCTCATGCCAACAAATATAATTGCACGAGCTAATCTGTTGTTCTGAAGATGTTTAAGCAATATATCACTGATCTCACGAAGCAAGGGGTTTTGCTGTGGAGCCAAAACTCTAATTTTTGCCAGCAGCTCATCATTCAATCTTTTGAGATCCTTTTCTGTGGAAGTGGCTTTGTCTGCAGCTGGAAATTCTTCAGCAAAATCATTAATAACTTTTATTGCATCCTCACTCCTCATATCCATGTAGACGCTGAGAGCACTGCTGTAAGCATACAGCTGCTCAGATGCACTAATACGATCTCTGCAATCATCACTGAAGCTCACTTCTTCAATATAAACTTTCTGTTTGACCTTTGTAATGTAATCTTGGGACCATTTTTTTGACTTGCAATGCACTAAATCTTGAAAAAAGATTTGCTCAATTTTTACTATAGCCTGCAGCACTTCTGTAACAAAAGGATCATTGACAGTTTCCCTTGGCTCAATTTCTCGAAACTGTATTGATGACGTTTTGCTGCATTCGTTTAATTCACCTGTATGTTTTGTTACAGTTTCTATGCCACCACTTGAATCCAGATGAGCCATTAGCTGCTTTAGATGGTGAACAGTTTTTGTTATGTCTCGAGAGCGGCTTTGTCCTGATCCAGGTGAGGCAGTCATGCCTATGATTTGTGTCTCTGGTAAAGTGGACAATCGTCTGGCTTCAAGTTTCTTCTCAAGGTAAAACTTCATGAGTTGTGCATACGGATGTTCCTTGACTGTATGATGACACTCATCAAGTATGAGCAAACTAAACTGTGAAATTGATAGCTTGCTATGATGCAATTCTTCATACAATTTACCAGCTGTGCATACCGTTATATTGTTAGTGCTCATGCTTTCTGCAACACTGGTTTTGTTATCTCCAGTAACAATGCCAACTTTAACACCATTTATGTAAGCTTTTAACTTTTCTTTCTGTTGATCTGCTAGTGGTTTTGTAGGAGTAATAAAACCTACATGACAGTTTGGATTATTCATGTTTTGTGAAAGGTGGCCAGCAATGATAATTGCTCCAACCAAAGTCTTCCCACTGCCAGTTGGAGCTACAATCATGTAGTTGCTGCCTTGTATTCCAGGCTCAGCTAATTCATGTTGATAATTGCGTATTTTTTGGCCCTCTTCCAATTGAATTTTAAACAAATCGAGCTTCTTGTGTGGGGGTGGCTCCTCCTGAAAGTTGGACACTGCAGTATCCTGTGCCAAAACTGTATCTAATGGAGGGAAAGTGTTTAATGGAGTAAATGAAAGGTGATGGAAGCATTATAACTTACCTCTTGAATCTGTTTTATTTGAGCTCAGGTAAGTCTTGCTTTGGCCAATAATTGAAGAAGGAATCAGGGAATCTTTTACAAATCAACAACCAAAACAAAATACATAAGTGCAAACTCATACAAAACTATTATCATTAAAAAAAATTTAATAGTACATTTGAAATAATCCCTGGACATGTATTAAATTTAGTAAATCCAACTTAAGGCCATAAACATACCTTGTTGTACTTCTTTGCTCGTATCCTCATAAAGATATTCTCGACATATATAATCTGCTATTTGTTTGTATCCACATCTTTTCAAACCTTCTGCTAGTTCTTTCCAGGAGTGTTCTTTACTATTATTCAGCCAATAGTTTATAACTTCACTAAACTCTTGTTCTGCATTTCCAAAATCATATCTGAAGTCCGTTAGAACATGTGGTGGAATGCTTAAGTACTCTCCCAAGTGTTGTGATTTAGAAAATGGAAATCCCTGATCATAGACGAGCTTCTTTATGTTTTTGAGATTTAATTTCTAGACATAAAAAATATGTCCAATGAAGTTATATAAGTGCAGTGCTGCAGTACCAAATTGAAAAAATTCTAACTACCTGCAGGCCGTAGCTAGAAAAAAGTTCCCGGGGGGGGGGGGGGGGGGAATGTTACAGTTGTATGTAGCATAGGCTATAATAAACTACACAGCATACAACATATTTCTATTAATTTATATAAATTATATAACATATGCAGCTACCCTTTAAAGAGTAGCCTGGTTTTATTAAACCCCAAAAAGGTGTAAATAATATTTGATTTTCCATAGGGTCTGATTTTTAACCAAGTTTTCACCACTATGTAGCTCAATATAAATAAGAATAGCTAATACACTAGTGATGTGCTTGAGCACAAATGGCGAGTGAGCCTAAAATACTCTATTGTTATATGATTGATTTTAACTTCTCAAACTCAAAGCTACTAAAAATATGGTCGAGTTTTAACCCTTTGCGGACGAACGCGGGCGAGCAAATATGTAATTAAATACGCGCACGCCGTAAAACCAATTAGTTGCCCGAGACGACGACGTTTTACCAGTGGAGTTCGACACGTGGAAAAAGAAAACGGGCGAGTGTTTCGTTTGTGTTAGGCCTCAAATAATCGGCCTCTAGCGTTGTAGCTATGGTAATTCGTTAGTTTATAGTTTATAGAGTTGTTTTGAATACAAACTTAGTTGGAATTATCGAGGAGGCCATAGTTTGTTAGCTATTTTTTTAGCTTATATTTATGAAAGGAGAAATCACACCCAAGTGTAAGTTCTAGTTTTAGTTTGCGTATTTCTAGCTACTTTAGGCCTTTACTTCTTAGTAGATGTTCTATTTGAAAATAGCTAGACACAAAGTGTAGGAAAAAAAATTTTTTTATTTAGTTGGTGCACTTGATATAAGTTATACTTATTTTATAAGACTTATTTTGTAGACTAGAGATCGCAAAATGTATACTATGTAAGCTACTGAAAGTTTTAGCGCGCTACGCGCTCTGTAACTGTAATAGCAGAGCAAAAAAGAGCTTGTCACGAATTCGTGACAGCCGTATTCTCTTGACGCACCCGGTGTGTCACAGATTCGTGACCATCGTACGCGCGCGTTAAGTTACGGCGGTCACGAATGCGTGACGGTCGTACGCAAAGGGTTAAATTACGTTTATACGGTAAAGGTATTTCAATGCCATAGTAACCACCCGCCGCAACTGTTTGAATTGAAAAAACAAAAACAAAAACAAAAAACAATACACGTTTTTTAGATGTTTACTTTGTGATATTCTTTAGCTAAGTAGTAGCTCTAATGCATAATACTTTCACACAACTGAACATACCTACACAAGACTTACCTTCGTGGTTAGTCTAGTGAACAATGAATTTTCAAGTAAATACTGTTGCATATGGCTTATAACCATGACAAAGAGCGCATTGGCTTACTACCCCCAAAAACCTGAATAGAAATGGAACTCCGGTATAGGTTTTCATGTTTTAACAGCACCCGCAACAGAATTCAAAATGATAAACCATTTAATTTCTAGGGTGATACGGGTAATGATTGATAAACCGGAGGAATCTGTTTAGTGAAGTTTGGGACAGGGTCAAACACCAAAGTAACACAAAAATACCAGGGTCAAAGTACAAAAATTACATATGTATGTCCAAACATATATATATACAAAAATCCCCGATTTTCAATTGTGTTACCCCTGATAGTGTCTCGCTCGCTTCACTCGCTCACCAATTAAGAGAACTTAAAATTCGCCTTAATGATTGTGTGTTTACTTAATCAGTCCCTATTTCTCATAGCTACTACTCTAAATACATCACAGCTATGCTAACTGAAATTAATTAACAATATACAAACTACTGGGGGGGTTAGCAATTGCCCCCGCCCCCCCCTGCCCTCTCCCCCCCCCCCTAAATACAGCCCTGGCTACTGAATCAGTGGATGGCCAGAACTTGGCATAAGCAATGCAACCAAGTGTCTCAGAGTTTCCTCCTCTACAGTTTCTATATACTCTGTGTTTGTTATTGTAAACGTTTGCTTTAATAGGACATCAACTTATACACATTGGAAGTCTTATTTTGTAACATAATAGGTACTTCAATAATATTTTATTACCTTGTCTTCCTTAATTACTGCTGCCATTGTAGATAATCTCTAGAGGTGTATACCTAAAAAATATTTAATATAAAAATTAAACTACATAAAGCACCTTTTTAACAGTTTGTTCAACATTCTTATACTGACTAGGAAAGTGAGACAAACAATAAGTAGGCTCAACAATTTTTATTTAGTAAAATATTAAATACAGAAAGAGCATAATATAGCTCATTTATGTTTAGGGAAATTGATATTTAGTTTTTTAAGCACAAATATGGCAGTTTCATTATTTTCTTTATGTCAAGAACCCATTACAATAACCTGTTTAGTGTTTAGATTAATTTTATAAATCATACATGTTACTGATACACACTTCCATTTAGAATATCAAAAAAAATGCTAGAAGAATTTCAATTGCTGTCCTTTTTTTTTTTCCTGCCAGGTATTTATATAGAGCTAAAACAGCTGCCACAATATGCTATACACCTCAAATAGATGGCAAAATGAGGTGTTTTTGAATAGTGAATAAAAAATGAAATATTGGTCCCTGGTTAGACACAAAAAAAAAAAGTTAAAGTTTCTCAAATATCAGGCCATTCCTGAAATAAATGCTTGGAGCATCATTTAAAAATTAATGATTATTTTTAACTGAGTTTTTATTATGATTCCTTTGTCTCCTCATTTTTCATAACAAAAAATCTCTAGCCAGAGATACAACAATCAAACAGCTTTGACTTGACAAGCAACATTGAAAGAGCTATAGGCTATATCATCATTGGCTAGACTATTATAGTTACGGCACGTCACTTTTGAAAATGGTACAGATTAACCGAGGTTGAGGAGCACCCCCTAGACTCACGGATTCAGTAGGCGCTCTCTCCCAGCAGTTACATGTAGTTCATTCCAGTCTCCGGACGGCCCAGCCCTGATACCATTTTGCTCCGCTGGTCGCCGGCCGCCACACCCCGGTCGTCTGACTTCCTGTTTTCGCAACGTGACCGTAATAATGCTGGCAGCTCTCCCTCGTTTAATTGAAGAATAATGTTGAAGGCCCAATAACGACATGCTCGATCGCAGAGCCATCCCGCAGTTCTTATCAAAGAATTCTTCTGATTGGTCCCCCTAGCCCTCGCGCGGCGCTATAATTGGTCACATGATTTGATTAACCAATGAAATTGTTTTTTTTTATATGAACTGCGCGCAGAATTTTGAACTGCCTGTCTCCTAGCTATTTAGTTTTGTCTTTGATACCTTACTGTTTGCCACAGAAGATCCATATTCAACATCATAAATGAACACTAATTAGGAAGGGGAGGGATGTGCAATGTAAGAAAAGCTAGTTAGCTGATGATATATTTCATCTCTTGTGTTCATTTGGTGAAGTCAGAAAGTTTTTGGACTGTCTATTCAGACTGTGCATGCAAAATACCATGGTTAAAACTCGCTACAGTCAAGTGTATAAGTACTCCAAAAAGTGTTTTTTTTTGACTAGCTGTATTAAACCAACTTATTTTGTAGCAGCTGCTAAATAACTATAATGATGTATACATCTGAACAATAGCTGATAACTGGTTTAGTTTTCATGTAAGTCTATTATTAAATCAGATATTGTGATCAAAGCTGTACGCATCTATGTAGTAGCTAGCACAGGGTATAATGGGAGGGGTCAGGCCCCCCGCCCTCACTTCGTACTCCACTGTAAAAAAATTGTGACGTAGAAAATATATCTCCTAAGCCAGACTTTTTCAAGCCGCATCCCAAACGGAGGCTCACCACACACATAGCTGTTCAGTTCCTGAAATTAACTGTTCTAGCTAAAAACCATTAAGAGTTTGTGAAAGGCTACGTCATCAATAGACTGCTGTAATGGCTCCTCGTCATTCATTTTGTCAACACCCCAACAAAGCTTCCAATCTTCAATGGTTAATTTCAGCATGTTCCCTCAGGATTTTTGGTATCTGTTTCAAATTCAATTTATTGCTTGCTACCTAACCACTCCTCCCCCCCCCCCCCCCCCTCCCCCATCCCCCATCCCCCAAACCCATAATATAAGTACCCCCACACTAACTTAATTATTAGCTTTGTGAATAGGAATATTCCAATAAGGAAGTGAAACATAAACAAAAAAAGTTCATGTTCTTTGTAGAGCAGAGCACTTGAAATGTTATATGTAGTCTTAACTTGAAATGCGTACTTTGGTCTTGATCATTTAGCTACATCACATGAAATGAGTCCTGAATTTTAATTAGGGGTGTGGCTTGCCTAATTAAAGGTATGATAATTAAGGATTTATGCCCCCTCCACCTTCCCTTATGTAATGCTGAAAAACTTGGGAGCCTAATATCCAAGTTAAAATTGTATAAAATTTCTGTAGCTACTAATATTCTTTTCTGTTCTGGGATTTTCTGGCAATTGAACATGCTCTAGACAAAAAAAAATGCCATTGTAGCTATGTATACACGTTGCAAAATAAGATAATGTGTTATAAGTATTTAATTACTCCTGCATGGCTAGCTAATGTTATGGCTCCTAGGCTTCCTGCAGCTGAACTGCCCTGCATTTTTGCAACAAAAAAGAAGGGAACGCCAAAGGCTGCACAATGCACGCACTTCTACAGTATTCATGTTATAGTTATAAACCAAAATTGAGGTTTGTATGCGATTTATAAACTCCGAGACACGAGGGCGCAGCCCGAGTGGCGAGGATTTATAAATCGAAATACAAACCTAATGATTTTGGTTTATAACTATTTTATAGCCCAAACATAAACAACGAGCAAAGTATAGCGTTAGCTATCTTAGTAATTGTATTAAAGTACCCAAACTCTTCATTATTCCATTTTGCTTTGATCTGCCTTCCACCATAATTATGGTTGCTAAGAACTATATCAGACTTTTCCCCGCTAATACATTTTCTTACGAGCATACCAGACTGTATCAGATTTATAGTTCTTAACGACAAGCGCGGTCGCTCGGGTAACGGGCTATAATATATATTAACTTCCGCTCATTATATAAGCCTCCGGCTGACCGCACCTGCACACGCTAATGGATGACGAGCGGCACACTCCACTTAGTATTGGAATTCTGTTGTGTTCCTAGAGACGTTGCGGTGACTGGTAATGCTGAGATGTATACCACCAAGATTGTTATGTATAAACACCATTTCCCTGGTGTAAACTTGTATAAAGATGAAGCATTGTGCATGTGTCTTGATTGATTGAGACTGGCTCTAGCTAACAATTGGGAACAAACTTACTTACCCTGAAGTGAACTTATCTGGGAAGGTAGCTCTGGTCACTGGAGGCAACACTGGAATTGGATATGAAACTGCCAAAGGTCTGGCCAGATTTGGAGCTCACACCTTCATAGCATGCAGATCCAAGGAGAGAGCTCAGAGTGTACATGATTTAACAAAAGATCAATTTAAAATTCCAATCATTTTTGCTGTATACAACCCTTAGGCTATTGAGAGAATGAAAAAAGAGCTCTTGCAAGTATCGCAAATTGAAAAAGCAGAAGATCCTGTCAATGGTGCAGAAGGATCAGAAGATGACATTGAACAGCATGGGGAAATAAAGGGTACTGAGAGAACACAGAGTGAGCCAACTGCCTCTGTAGATGAAGTTAATATTGAGTATCTTCCTCTGGACCTGAGTTCTTTCCAGTCCACTAAAGAATGTGTTAAAATTTTTGAAGAGAGAGATCTGCCACTCCATATTCTTATCAACAATGCTGCAGTTGCATCTACTCCATATGGTAATAAATTATTTTATTTAACTATTGTGTTAATCATTTTTATAAATATAGATCTGGTGTGCTCAAGAACAAATTGAGCAAGATTGTAACTGGATTTTATTTTTCATTAACTCTTATTAAACTACTCTGCCTGATTCATTTTTTAAACCCCTCCCCCCAACTTAATTTCTGAAAATAATTGTACCTCAGTTACCTATTAATTTTGAATTAGTTGTTGCCACTTATTCTGCATGCACCCTATCTGAAGCTGAAAAATGCAGCAATGCATGCATCAAACTATATATTTGTCTGAATTCATAGAATACTCAATCACTTAATGCGAGTTAAGACTTGCTGAAGTGCAAAAAAAAACAATTTTTTTTAACATTAAATTGTTTTGTGACAAATCAGATGAGATAAAATTATTACAGTTAAGTAACTGCATGTTGACATTAGATTTGGTACTGATATATGAACATACAATTGTTTAATTTGTGTAATTGTGTTAATAGGAACAACTGAAGACAACTTTGAATTGCAATTTCAGGTATTCAATCAGGTTTGATTGGTCAAGTAAATTAATAGCAATAATATTTTTCTTTGCAGATTAACCACCTAGGTCCAGTATTGTTCACTCTGGAACTACTTCCTGTTCTACTAGATACTGCTGCCTCATGTAAGGATGTTCGAGTTTTATTTTTGACATCAAATCTTCATCACAGAGCGCAACAGTTTAATGTTGAAACACTCAACCAAGATGAGCAGCAATACAAGCGAATGACAATGTATAATAATACCAAACTTTACAATGTAAGCATTATACACTCCAGATAAGGTGTTTTGTAACTTTGCTGTGCTCTTCCCCTTCTTTCCACCTCATTTCTCTTTTCTTGATGACATTCTATTGTTTTCATTTCCTGCTGTCCTTACTTTGTCACTCTCTCCTTCCATTGTGTCAAATGTTTAAGTGATGACTTACTGAATTGATTGTCATCTGTTTGGTTGGTGCAGATAATGTCAGGCTACTGTTTGCAAAGACGATTGCAGAACCAAGGCATTACAGTATCATCAGTTCACCCTGGTTTTGTAAGTGACAACTTGCAATAAAATAGCTATAAGCAAAATATACTTATATTTTCCCTGTATTTTTTTTTATTTTTTAGGTTCGAACCGAACTTACTCGAGAGGCTAAAACCTACAAAATTCTCTATGCTTTATTTCAAGTAGCACATCATAGTAAGGCTGTTCATGTAGTACAACCAACTTTTTCAACGTGATTTTTTAAAGGCAGAATTTCATTCTGGTCTAGTTACTCTTTAAACTAGCTATGGGCAAACTTTAAACTAGAACAAAATATGTTTAGCAAGTAGCTGTTCAGAATTCTAGCCAGTATAGGCTAAAGATAAATAATAGCTACCCATTTTCTCTAGTGAGTGCACGCCCAATTTTGGACTGTAGCCAATGATTTAGCTATCTATATACATATGATATTATATGGGCCTATGACATTTTTTTGAAAAATTGATAAATGTTTTGCACTTTTTGGTGATCGGGTTTGAAGGGAATCCAGTTAATTTAGCTACATCAATATAATGTTTTTTATTTACAGCAATTGCTAGAACTCCAAAGGAAGGAGCTGCTACGAGTCTGTACTGTGCAGTAAACCCAGAACTGAATTCACAGCAGCACTTCTATTATGATACTTGTGCAACTAAAATCTCAAGTGCACAATCAAGGTGACACATTATTAGTAATAGCTATTACTATTGACAATAACTTATTCATATTAACATTTCTTAGAAATGAGGATTTTCAAGAGCAGCTGTGGAAGAAGACATTTGACTACCTGAAGGAGTATTTGTCACCAGAAGTATTTAGTAAATATGGACCAAAAGTGGAATCACTTGCACTATCTACCTGAACCAATGAATTCAAAGCTACTTATTGTTTTCATTTGAACATCACATCAAATATCACACACACACTATTCAAGGAATGCCTGTAATTAAGTCAGTGAAAGAAATATCGACATTAATAATTCAAAAGGCTTAACATTACAGATATCATGCATTGCAAGTGGTGGGCATTATGGAGTCTTGCCAGTTAGCTGCTAACTTCATGGAGGGGAAAAAATGCAGAATTCTTGGAAGTTAAATAGGAATGTACATAGGTTTCTATAAAACCCTTATTATGATATTTTTATTGTTTACCAGCAGATGTATCTTTTTTTAAATGCTTTTGTATTTGGTAGACTGTCATGCCAACAGGTAAGGGTCATGGCACTTATTCAACCATGACCTTTCTCTCAAGCTAGGTGTTCATCAATACTATGTATATGCAGGGGATGCGCGAACGCAGTCCCCCACTACCAAAAATTGCGCATCCGAGTTTCCCACGTTTGGGGAAATCGCAAGCTTCAACCAAGCGAAGTGCAATGCGAGGTCTCCACCTGGAAGAACCGCCTCCTTGATCACGGTATCCTCTATGCCAGGTAAGTTAATCTGAATGGCGAACTGCCACTCTTTTTATACTCACGAGCTGATAAGAATTACTGTGGGTTTGCTATTATTTGACGATAATTACCAAGCATGACGAGGTCGTAAACTTGGCGTTAGTAATTAATTAAATATACGTACAGTTTACGTTGCTTTACGTCACGGTTGTTACGTACTTAGGGGTGGGGTTTTCTTGTTTGACCCTGCCTCCTCCTCTAAATCCTTCCTTCATCGATCTTTGCCTGCTTCCTTGATTGCTTTTGTCTGCTGACCTGGTAACCCCGTTGCTGTTATATCATGGGGAACAAACTAGCTTATCCCGAAGTGGACTTAAGTGGCAAGGTTGCCTTAATTACTGGTGGCAACACTGGTATTGGATACGAGACTGCTAAAGGGCTGGCTCGATTAGGAGCTCATACCTTCATAGCGTGCAGATCCCAAGAGAGAGCTGAGAATGTGAGTCTTTGGGCGTGTGTTAATACAAGTTAATTGCTTGTGGGGCTTCATTGGATTTAGTTCAGAAACTATGAAGTCACCATTGCATGGTTTTTTTTTATTATCCCACAATTGTCAGTTGATAAAAGGGGAAGATCAAATTGATGAAAGCATATTGGTCAGACCCATGTATTACAAAATCCAGAGAAATACGGATGGATGACATTTTTACTCCCAGTTGATATGATAACCTGTGTCTAATGCTGCAGCTGCAATAAGTCAGTGAGACTAAAGTGACTTTTGGGCAGTCAGTGTATGTTTGGTGAGTGATAGGCATAATGGAAGTAAGTATGCTACATGGGTTTTTTTTTGTTTTTTTGTTTTTTTTTGCATGCTTGTAGCAACCCTTTCATTGTTCTCTAGCTCTGTGAGTAGTCTTTAGACACAATACATCTGTGGAACAAGACAGTATGTACCACAATACAAGCCTGCAATCTTGTATGAATTGTGCTTTATATGTATCTGACTTATATGTCGTGGTCATCTTATGGCAGGCAATTGCACGAATGAAGGAGGAGCTTGGTGAAGTTGAACAAGACAGTATCGTTGCAGCCAAACCTGTTAATAGTGTGACAAACACTGGTGAGAACAAACCTGATTCTGAAAAGTCAAATCAGGACAGTGAAGACCCAAGCAGATCAGCTTCGGATGGCGATGTGGACAAATCTGCTTCTACTGGCAGCTCTGATGACAACAAACCTGCCACTCCGAGTGAAGATGAAGTGAAGAGTAAGGAGGACAATGGAGACCAACAAGCAACTGGCAAGAAAGATATAAACATAGAATACATTCCTTTGGATTTGGCCTCATTTGAATCTATTAAGAATTGTGTGAGGTTGTTTAAGGAGAAGAAATTGCCACTTCATATGTTGGTCAACAATGCCGCTTTATTGGGTCCAACATTCAGTAAGTTATCCAAACATTGTTATCTTATTCAGGCTACAAATATGTTCCAACCTGATCTATTGTACGTACACCATAACTCCACTAGGGAACAGTGGTTTTCATTTTACTGATGTCATAATAAGTATACTGTTTGTTCATATATATCTATAGAATTGACTAAGGATGACTTAGAATCTCAAATTCAGGTAAGGTAATCAGCATTTTGCACTGATAGCACTTCTATTTTGTCTTCTTCCAGATCAACCATCTTGGCCCAGTAGTGCTGACTCTGGAGCTCCTCCCCATCCTGCTGAGTACGGCTGAGTCATGTGGAGATGTCCGCATCCTCTTCGTTTCCTCAGGAGGTCATTTTCAAGCAGAAACGTTTGATCCAGAGAGCTTCGTCAAAACGGAGCAAAATTACAAAAGGCTGAGAGAGTATTGCAACACTAAACTCTACAATGTTAGTAAGAAGGGTGTCATTGGGTGGTTGTAGAGTGTATAGAGACTTTGACATCAAAACAACATTAAGTCGGATAAAACACTATGATCACATCTTATTAAAGTCAATGATACTGTACCCATTACCACTGAGTCATCCATATACCCTGAGTGAAAGAACATTAGGACGCAAAGAGAGGTGATGAGAATGTTTCAGTCATTGTTGAACGTGCTTGGCATCAACATCAGCCCATTAAAATGGGAAGAGGTAAAATTTGTAGACAGAACCAGTAAAGAATCATGAGTTAAAGATCCAGGAAGCTCTCTATATACAGATGACACCGTATAACAACAAGTTTAACAGAGACATAGGTTTAGAGCTTCCAGGATGCTGGCTGTCTATGCTGCGTGCAAATCACTCTTCAGGATATAATAAACAGTAAGCATACCCTCCAGAAACTTTGCTTTTTACATTGTGTTTATTATATCACCACGAAGAGTTTGACCTCAGTTGACCCCTGAAGAGGACTTCGGCAAGAAGTCGAAATGTCGGGCTAAGTTTTAATTAACATATATTGGCTGTTAGAATGAGAAAAACTTGCTATTATTAATATGTATTGATGAGTGTATGTGTTATTGTATTTGCTTTACCTATAATATACATTGTAGGTTATGTCTGGCTACTGCCTACAAAGAAGGCTCCAGAACAAGAATATCACAGTTTCTTCCATCCATCCTGGATATGTATGTTTATTGAAAATTGAGTGTAACTAGTAGAAATAAGTTTGTGTGTTTGTTTCCTTCAGGTTCGCACAGAAATTGATCGTTCTTTTAATGACATGACTCTACTCATGGCAGCTCATACTGTGGCAAAGAATAGTGAGTCAAGATAATTAACTCAGAGAGAAACTTTTTTTCCCCAAACTCTGCCTATGATTTTTTGAGAGCTACTTGACTAGGTATATATTACGCTATATACTGCTCAGTTTGTCATAATAGAATTTTTTTTTTATTTTTTTTTTTTTTTGCTGAGGGTGGGGGGTGGGGGTGTACAATGCTGTACTTAGCCACATAACCCACTCTACTTTTAAGCACATGCCTATATGAATATATATATATATATATATATAATATACTTCACTTTGATTATAATGTTGTGTCTAATGCATGATTTATAATCTTACTACTCATAGAATTTAATTTTAGCTATTGTACTATAAACTTCAAAACTTTCTGGGAAGGGGGAGGGGAGGGGGAAATCCCAGGACACCCCTACCACTGTATGAAATCCTGTCTTTTCATTCTTCCACTGTATGAAATCCTGTCTTTTCATTCTTCCACTGTATGAAATCCTGTCTTTTGATTCTTTCATTTAGTGTTAGCATTTTTATTGATATTTTTCACTAGTTGTGGCTAGAACACCAGTTGATGGAGCTGCTACCAGTCTGAACTGTGCCGTGAACCCTGAACTCAACTCTCAGCAACACTTCTACTATGATAGTTGCAAGACTAAACTATCTAGTGCTAGTTCTAGGTAAATACCAACCTGTCTTTTTTGTTGAATTGTTTGTTATTTTTGTTGTTGTTATTGTTGTTGTTTTACCATCAGGAGTTAACTATAGTATTTTATATGGTCAAGTAATGTTTGTGTGGTGTAAGTATTTGAGAATGTCTATTTTCTAGTTCAAGTGGTTTGCAATTTTGATTTGTTGTGTTATTTTATATGAGGTAGTAAAGTGAAATTTATTTTTATTTTTCTTCTTCTTTCCTCTCTCTCTCTCTCACCCTCTCTCTCTCTCTCTTCTTTCTTCCTTTCTTCTAGAAATGAAGAGTTCCAAGAGCAGATGTGGAAGAAGACATTTGAATACCTCAAAGATCATCTGTCACCTGAAACTATAGAGAAGTATGGACCAAGAGAGGAAGAGCCAGCCCAGGCAGCTGAAGGCACGGAGAGTGTTGAAGAACAGGATAAGAAACAAGAATGTATTTCAAAAACTGATGATGAAAATGAGCTAGAACCGACCTTGAAACCCGACACAGAAAATGGAAAGGAGCAATCAAATGTGGGAGATGCAGCAGCTGAAGTTCAGGATAGTGAGCAGCAGGATGCACCTGGCAACAATTAGCAACCACTTAGACTCTCAACTGTGGTCCAGTCATCAATGCAGTTATAATAATGTAGTGCAGTGCATATATTTTGACCATGTTTTAGCTCATTTTTTGTTGTTTTTGTTTTGTTGTTGTTGTTGTTGAAAATTTTGAATCAAATACCAGATAGGCTAGCTAAATCTAGCTACATATATTTGAAGGGGAAAAAAAGTAGTTTTAGTGAGGCCTTTGTACTAATTTAAATTCCTAGTCTCTGGTTGATAATTCTACTCTTTCTTCTTAATGCATTGTAGAGGCTATATAAATTAATTCATTAAAACAATGAAAAATTGTCGTCTACCAAACATGGAATAATGTGAAAAAATTAGAACACGAAAAGAATTATTTTATCATTATTATTATTATTACATTATTCATTATTATTATAACTTTATAACCACGTAAATAACAAGGAGAATTAAAATAAGGGTGTAATGAGATGAAAACAACAATACATGGGGAAATTGTCTGATTCGAAGTTTGCGATAAACAAATCACAAAATTTTGCTTGAGAAGGCGCTTAATAGAAATGAACGATAATGAAAGATAAAAAAACTAGTTTATTTTTGTTTACATTTGAAAATGTATGTTAGGGTGTGGTTTTTTGTACAATTGAATTGAGTATTTGCTGTATCTATCATTTTTCATGTAGCTACAGTAGAACCTTCACAATGAGAACACTATGGGACCAGGCCTTCAGTGATTCACAAATCAGAGGTTGCTTGCTCTAAGAGATGATAAGAAAAACAATTTCTATTAAAGGGATGAAAGTGTACCTGCATAAGCTATTTTGGTACCTAAAAAGCTACATACGATTTTGTTGGTAGTTCCTGAATCAAGTTTGTTTTGTTAAAATTAGCTAACGCTTATTGTGTACCTAAATAAGGATTTTAGGCACTATATAGGCTGACAAAGCTAGACATTTTTATCTCTGCACATAACTAGCTCAATGGCCATATTTCATTGACGAGTTTTTCTGAAATTAAATAGTCCTTCAGTGAGTCTATCATCATCATCTTCATAATCATAGTTATAATAATCATCTTCATAATCATAGTTATTATCATCATTGTAGTGATAATCATAGTCATAATCATCATGTTTGTTTTAGTTCTTGTGGCTGATATTTCTTTCTAATCATAGGTTATGACTGGCTATTGCTTACAGAGAAGACTTCGAAACAGAAACATCACGGTTTCTTCGCTTTGTCCTGGATATGTACGTCATATAACATATGAAACCAAGTGCCATTTAAAATAGTATAAACAAAATATTATTTACATATTTAGCTAAACTGTTCTGAGCATTGTTTTGTGTAGCTATTCATTTGATGAATTATTTTGTATAGGTTCGCACTGAAATATTTCGTTCTGCAGATGGGATGACTCTACTCATGGCGTTTGACAACGTAGCAAAGCACTGTAAGTTAGATTTACTGTTCGCTTATGTGTTATCCAATACTAATCAGTGAGTGTTCAGTACTAGTAATACTTCATTAAATAAACAAATTCCACTGTATACTTGAAAGACAAAAGATTGTGTCTAATATTATTTGACACAAGAAGGGGTATTTGGGCATGAAAGTGGGTTGTTCATGTGTATTGACAGAACACGCACAAAACAATTGTATCTGATTAGCTATATGTAACTTGGTCTTAGTTTATGCCCGGACACCAACAGAAGGTTCTGCCACCAGTCTGAACTGTACCGTGAACCCTGAACTCAGCTCTCAGCAACACTTCTGCTATGATAGTTGCAAGACTAAAGTACCCAGTATTACATCAAGGTAAAGACTATAGTCTAATTGCTACTGTATTTTGTTTGTACAGTGTAATAACTTAGCATGCTAGAATTTGTTGTTGTGTCATTATTATGATCATTGTAATTAAATGTATTTCCTGAGTTGTGGTCACATTAATTATAGCCTGGGTACTTATACCGCATCAGTTTTTATGTTGTGCAGAATGATTTGAATTGTCTGTATTTGATTATAATGAACATTGAAATAAGAAAGAAATATACTTGAAGTTGGAGCGTTGTTGCGATTGACGCGTGAATTGAACAACATTATAACATACAGAGTTTTGAATTTTTATTATTTTGATCATGTACTCATTATTTGTATGTTCTTTCCTCACTGTTGTCCTGTAGAGATGAGGAGGTTCAAGAACAGATGTGGAAGACAACATTTGAATACCTCAAAGACCATCTGTCATATGAAACTATAGAGAAGTATGGACCTAAAGAAGAAGTTATAACAGTTAAAACTGCTGAAAATGTGGAAATACAGAACAAGAATAGAAAACCAGCTGTGGAGACTGATAATGTTGAACAGGAAGAAGGCATTGAGGTGGAAGAAGAAACACATAGAGCTTTTTAAAGGCTTTAGCTATGAAAAAAAATCACATCAACAAAAACAAACAACAATATTATGTTATGAATACCAATCACTGTCAAGTTATTTTAGCCCATTACCTAATGTATGTTCAAAAACATTTATGATCACTCTGTTGTTAGAATTCAATTGAATACTTTTTTCTGTATTACTTTTCATGTAGCTACAGTAGAACCTTCACAATGAGAACACTATGGGACCAGGCCTTCAGTGATTCACAAATCAGAGGTTTCTTGCTCTAAGAGATGATAAGCAAAATAGTTTCTATTGACTGGGGCAAGAGTAAAGTTCACTACTTAGAAGTGATATTCTCATAGTGTGTTCACTATCAGAGGTTCCACTATGCTGTAGTAGAAGATTCTCTATAATCCGATTCCTCTCAAGCACTTTTCAATTAGTATCTCTGTCGCACTTGTATGGTGTGCATGTTATAACTGGTTGTCTTGAATGGTTATGCAAGAAATGTAGAATGTGGAGGAGTGACATAGCTATAGATATGTTAACATAAGCTTGCAATTGATTAATACTGTCTCAAGTTTCTTGAGGGAAAAGTGACACCACAACAATGTATCTCCACTATGGAGTGTAACTAAAATAACCTCTCAGTCTAATTGAATGCACAACCACTTCAAAAAAATTGAGATTCTAAATAAAAGAACCTAGAGTAACAGTAATTGAATATAGCAATTCTATTCCACTGACTTGAACCCACACATAGCTAGCAGTCAAATTATTAACTGCCCCCCTCCCAGTCTGGCATAGCCAGACCCCTTTACCATACAATTTAACCTATGGCAGCTGCAAAATGTTGCCTAAGAAGACATGAACTCATCTGTCTCTGAAACGTTCCTACACCAGTGTGAAATCCATACTTCACTCTTCTTCTCTACCTATCTTAAAAATATTCGTTGTGGATTTTTGAGCTGCTGAATATCTCAAGGTGTGCAGTAGGTAACTTACTTCCATGTTTAGCTACGTGGCTTTCTTTTCATGGCTAAGAAACTGCTGAACAACAAACATTACTCTAGTCCAGATATGCGTGGATGACGAGACCCTTTACCTAACCACTTCGATCCGATTAGGTAAAGGGTTGCGCTTACGAGACTAACTAGGAATTATTTAACCACAGGTCACGCGGGTTCTCACACTGATTGCATTCCATCCAGGCGGGTTGGGCGGGTTTTATTTTGTAACTGGGGTTTGGGTACGTTCGTACGGCGGTGTAATTGCAACGCGCAGAGTCCTCTGATTTCATTTATCCGCTAGCCTAGTAATGGCATAGGTTCCAAGTGCCACGAAAGCTCCGTGGCAGTCACGGAATTTTACTCTATCAATCTGCCACGCACGGAAGTTCTGACTGCCTATTGTCTGCCACGGAAATTCATAGGTTCCAACTGTCACGGTGGCAGCCAAGGAAATTGGGCTTATCAATCTGCCACATACCGAATTCCCCACAGGCCTATTGACTGTACGGAATTTCCCACCAAATGTAGTAGATTGTCTGCTGATAATTGATTATGTAACAAGTTGGTTGCCTCTGGCAGTATGGGTAGTTGTAGCTATAAATTTGTGGCAACTGTAATTACTGTACTGCATACTGTAACTTGCTCAAAACATTTACATTCATGCTTGCATGGTGCATCAGATAGAAACTGACATGCCCAATGCAATCAGGCCTGCATGCCATGTGCAGCTGAGTCGCCACATAGCTTGCAGTTCTGAGCTTCTTTCTTCTTGCCTGCTTTTTGAGTGTTCAACTTCATGGCTGAGTCTGAGTCTACTTGACACTGAACTTACTTATCGCAAAATGTAAGAAGGCTACTAAACTCTCCTTGAACAAGAAGTAGAATACAACTGATCTGACACATGCATTAACAAATTATAATTATATTCATAGCCTTAATTAGTGGGTGTGGTTTAAATTAATTGTGGGTGTGGCGTGCCACTGATTTTTTTCCAGCAGGTTGGAACCTATGTAATGGGGAACAAACTGACTTATCCTGAAGTGGACTTGACTGGCAAGGTCGCTATAGTTACTGGAGGCAACACTGGAATTGGATATGAAACTGCAAAAGGTCTTGCCAGACTTGGAGCTCACACCTTCATAGCATGCAGATCCAAGGAGAGAGCTGAAGCTGTAAGTCAATTAATAATAGTCGTCCACACTAAAATAATCAAACCTTTATCCATGATATAAGCAATACATGCATTCTAATTTCTTTTTAAGCCGGCCAATAATAAAGGAAACACCACAGAGTATTATTGCACATTCAGAGTCTGGGAAACTCGGTTAGTGTGCTGTATTCGTCGAACTAGCTAGCTATAATTATGCATGTATTGCTTATATCATGGATAAAGGTTTGATTATTTTTTCCTTCTTTTTTATAATTTTATAGGGCAATCAATAAATTGCTAGCTTTTAAATTATGGCGTATGCTTAAATCAACTATTTCTACTACAATATTGACATGAGTTAATATAGAAATCTTGAATCAAATTGATACCTTCAAGAGTATTAAAATTCATTTGCTAGCTACCATCTGCAAAGAAAGTCAAAAGGTAGAATGCCAAATATGGTCATGTTCGTCTCAGTACCAGTGTGCAACATGATGTCATGAATGTAATTATACAATGAATAACAATGCCTCTGCCATAGTAACATTGTACAGACTGTAATTTTGTATTCTTATAATCATTTTCCGTGGGAAAAAAAAAAGCTTTGCACCAAAGATTGTCTTCTAGGTTAGGCAAAAGTCTTGCCCACGATAATAACTGACATTGTACTCTTCTACTCTCATTTATCTACTGACCACATTAATGTGTGCTAATTGCTGCAAAACCAGAGACCCACCAAGTTCTATAGTAATAGCTAATTAATTATCTTCTGTTTATCCTTATTTAAATAATAAATGTCACTATGACGCCAACAAACATTATCTTAAATTACATTAATAAATATACTCTATTTTCCTTTTTCTACTTTTTTGATGATCCCACTGATTTCCTGCCTTGCTAATCCCTCTCTAGTATTAATTGTAACTCTGTCATAGTAGCTACTATTATTCAAGCAAGCAGTGTCATGTGGTAGATGTGTTTAGATTAATAAAGTGGGTGTGATTCAAATGTTTTGTACATGGGTAATATATATATGTCAGGCATCATTTCCTAATAAGTTATAATCAATCTTGTTAGTTGAGCCCCTCCCTATCGTTGGTCAATCCACACCTGCATGTTCACATTTTATAGGCCATTGCGCAAATGAAAGAAGACCTTCTTAAGACTCAAAAGGATAATGATAGTAGTAGTCCCACACCTGCCACTAAGGAGGCAAAACCAGAAGAACCTGGTTCTCATGAAGACAAACCTGCAGAAAGTTCTGACAGCTCAAGTGCAGCCCAAACTGGAGAAGAGAGAAACAAGGAGGAAAATGGAGACCAACAAAATGAAGCTAATACTGGCAAGAAAGACATAAAGATAGAGTACCTTCCTCTGGACCTAAGCTCTTTCCAGTCCACTAAGGAGTTTGTGAGACTGTTCAAAGAGAAAAACTTGCCACTTCATATCCTGATCAACAACGCAGCCATATCTGCAACGATATTCAGTGAGTATGGAATGTGTACACACATTATATACAAAAAAAAAATTCAGTCTGAACACTTCAGTTTAATCAAGCACCCAAAATCTATTAGTAGCATCTGCAGATGCGAAACGGCTTGACCACCTATGATTGATTTAAAACACGTGGTGTTCAGCTATCCGAACACCTCTCGGTCCCAATGTGTTCGGATAACTGAAGTCTTACTGTATATACACACACATATGCACATATTTAAATTGCTTGCTTGCTTGTGTATGTGTGTGTGTGCATGTAGCTAAGACTGTTGATGACCTGGAGAGCCAATTTCAGGTATGGAAATCAATACAATATAATCAATTGGACTGCATACAAATAGGGGGCCTGCATGTGACATCAGATCCTAGCCACGCCCACTCATAATTTCTCTGACCTACCTACCTATACCATAGAAAATGTAACAGTTTTTTTCCCCAGCGCTGGCTCTATTTCTTGCTACAGCAGATTCAGCTTACAACAGAGCTACCAAATTAGAGGAATACCTAGATAGTGAAATTTCCAAAGTGTTCATACCAAAAATGGAAGGTGTAATTTTTCTCAGAACTCATTGACAGACAGGGGGGTTTATATGCATGCACAACACAAGAGGGGTATTCACTTTGTGTGTCTCTTTGTCCGTAAGTCTGTCACACAGCTATGGATCTCAAAGGTGGCGATCTCCCGAACACTGAAAAGAGCCATCAAACTATTGTACTGTACATAAAGAAAAACTACCACTGGCAGAAAAAGAACTATTTGCGCGCATGATTAGGACATGGCAATAGGAGGCATTACACACAAACTATTATGATCGTACGGCCAAAACATGACAACTTTTTCTGGAAAACTAAGTAAAAAAAAAAAATCAACAACTTAAATTGTAATAAAAGCAAATTTTTCTCGTTCTAACAGCCAATATGTTAATTAAAACTTAACCCGACGTTTCGACTTCTTGCCGAAGTCCTCTTCAAAGGTCAACTGAGGTTGAACTCTCTCCATGGTGATATAATAAACAACAATAATGTAAAAAGCAAGATTTCTGGAGGGTATGCTTACTGTTTATTATATCCTGAAGGGTGATTTGCACGCAGCATGGATCATGTAAAGAGAGGAATATTGAGATGCTTGTATCAGAGAGCTAGGAGGGTAACTAATAAGAATGAAAACTTAAGAAGAGAAACACCTGCACAAAGTACTTCAAAGTAATGGTTATGATAGCACAACCATTAGGGCAGGCTCTATAGAGTTACTTTCTAGAGATCACACAGATACTGAGCAAGAGAAGCGTTTGATTCTTACTATTCCATATGTAGCAGGATTGAGTGAGAGTATTCAGAGAAGAGACTTTGACATCAAAACAGCTTTTAAGTTGGGTAAGACACTAAGATCACATCTTACTAAAGCCAAAGATACTATTCCCATTACTACTGAGTCATCCATATGTGAAACAACTAGAAGGCTTGAGCAGAGAGTGAAAGAACATCGGGATGCTTGTAAGAAGGTTTCAGCTATTGCTGAACATGCTTGGCATGGGAAGAGGTAAGAGTTGTAGACAGAGCCAGTAAGAATTGTGAGTTCAAGATCAAGGAAGCTCTACACATACAGATGACACCAGACAACAACAAGTTTTACAGAGACATTGGTTTAGAGCTTATAGATGATGAGACTTAAAGTAAAGGTATCTATCTGTGTGTGTAGGTATTCTGTACACAGTGGAAGTAAGCGTACCATCACACTCTCTCTTAAATAAGCAATCCAGAGAAGGTAGCTTAATATCTTCCTGTGATTCCATAGTGAATTTTATAGAATGAGCGAGTGTTCATTGCACGTTAAATACTTGTGGTATTTCTATAGATACAGCATTTGTGTCTACTATTTTCATTGCACTATTGGCCTCTTCATCATACCGCTGTATGCATAAACCAAGAAAAATTATCTTTGTCTGAGAAATAAATCTGTGACAGATTCACAATATCACTGACAAGTGTATAATAGCATTGAGAGTTCACACCTTTTGGTGCTTCATATTTCTCAAAGACTCAAAGTGTGTGTGGTGTTCTTCTCATAGCCCAATGTCAGGCATTGAACTTGCTAATAGTGTTTGTTCCTTGAAGTGATCTCCTGGATAGTAGTGCTGGCAGTGGAAGTTGCTGGTTTCTCATAACTTACTCCTAAGTAAGTTAGTCAATTCATGAACTAGTGAAATAGGTGTTCCTAGAGCAGCACTAAATGGTGGTTCTGAGAAAAACTAGCGATTTGATCGAGCACACTCAAATGTTTTTCCTTCTATTTCTCCAAATCACACCACCGAAAAAAAAAATTCAGAGTTTTGGTATGAGCATGGTTGGAAATTTGATAATCTAGCTATTCCTCTCATTTGGCAGCCCTGCTGCAAGCTATGAACCCACTGCAGCAAGAAATAGAGCCAGAGGTGAGGGAAACCAATATACTTTATATGGTACAGGTAAGTCTCTGATACAATCAGTGGGCGTGGCCCATATATACATGATGTCATCATGCAAGTCTTTTTCTAGATCAACCATCTTAGCCCAACATTCCTGACTCTGGAGCTCCTCCCTATCTTAATAGAGACAGCTAACTCGTGTGGAGATGTTCGTATTGTCTTAGTAGCCTCACATGGCCACTTTTATGCGGAGCCTTTTAATCCAGACACTCTCAACAAAATGGAGGCAAACTACAAAAGAATTAAAGAATATTACAACACAAAGCTCTACAATGTAAGTATTCCAACAACTAAACATGTGGGGGTGATCCAAGAGGGTAAATAGGGTCACATATCACCTCCCTCCCCCCCTTTCCTAAATTTCAATGATATTCATTGTTATATTTTTACTTAACTGGAAATCGGTTCTTGTAAATTTGCATGATAATGTTATTTAAGTGAGGTAAACAGATATCACATACCGTAGCTGTTCAGCCATTGTCATCCAAAGTGTGGTTGCAACACGTGAAAATTTAAACTCAACCCGTGTAACTTTCTAGATCAGCCACTGGCTAACTAAACAGCTCACTTGTGTGCTACTTGAATATATTTGGTAGTTTTTACATTACTATCTTTAATTTTGTTTAGGTTATGACTGGCTACTGTCTGCAAAGAAGACTTCAAGACAAAAACATCACAGTTTCTTCTGTTCATCCTGGATATGTATGTCGAAACTTTCTGTGAATAATACACGAGCCATTTGTTTGTTTGCTTTCTTATTCATGCAGGTCCGCACAGAGCTCGATCGATCCTTGCACGACATGACTGTGCTTTTTGCGATGCAAACTGTCGCTAAAAACAGTGAGTTGAGGGTGTTCATAATCTGTGTGTTAGAGAGTGTGATAAACATTAGTAGTAATTAGATATTTCAGCACGTAGCAAAAGAATGTACAAGTTAGCTATGTCCAATGAGATAATTCTGCATATCATATTACTGCCTTTGTCTTTAGGATACACTGGCCATCAGGCTAAAACAAGGATTTATACTTGAACTCCTTTATAGTCATTCACTTTAATTTTCTGTAATTAAAGAGCTAATGAAGAGAAAGCTTACTATGGCTACAAATAAACTAATATGTTAAGAAATCTATAGTTACTTACCTCTGGCCAGCCCAAGTGTGTAGTCTTTAGCAGTACAGTGAGGTTAAAAGTTAGGTACCTTTTAACTGCAAGCAAGCACAATGAAGTCTATATGCATTTGTTTTTTATGATGACATGCAAGTTGAAGTGTAGTTTCACCTTAGAAGTAGTACATTTAAAAAATATAAGCTTGTAGGCTGCCTATTGTGTTATATAATGTAATGGTGAGGAAGTAAACTAAGTCTGCCTCAAGACTAGTTCTAAAAATTTTTAACCAATGGTCATCAAAAATTATTACGCTTGTGACACTAATAGTGTTTTGATTCTCGCACTTGCCAAAGTATATCAATATATTTAATTATTCCTACTAGCATTGAATTTAGTAGCTATCAGGTGTAAAAAAAAAATTTTTTTCACATCTGGCTCAATTAAAAAAATGAAGCAATCTTTAATTTACCATTGAATAATTTGTAAGGTATGTAATCGCTGATTATTTAGTATTATCAGCTAGCGGTGTACTTCAACGTAAAGTGGCGAGTCAGCTAGCCATGTTATAATTCACACTATAAGGATTTAACCAACTACACCATTCATCCATATCCTCTTTTAGCGGCTCTATAATATCCTTCTAGTTAGCTGTGACAGATTAAATATGTCAGTTGACTAAATAATTAATGGGAAATGTGTGCAATACATACTGTGGGCCCATCCCCTGGTAGCCCCGCCTTCTAAAATAACAATAAAAGGACATATTTTCTAGATGTTGGTTAGTACATGTGTATCTATTTCAGTGTTCCACTTCTTATGCATTCGTTATTTTTTAGCCGGAGCAAGACCAGGCATGTCACGCACACGCTTACAACAATATTCATTTGTGTTTCACCCACGGGTGGGGAATGTGTACTAGTGATGCACTCTAATAGCACAAAATAGCGAAGCGAGCGATGCATGTTCCCTGTAATTGCAGCTATTCCATGCATGCTTGGTGTGGCTACAAAATACTGTCAAAGTGAGAAAACAATAGTGGTAGCTTTTTTCTATGATGAAGGCTCCAGGTACCGTAATCCTCAGGAATAGTCTAATAAATAAATTAGGAACATTTAATGGCTTTTCAAAAAGAAAGATTCTTTACTTTGCTACCTGTTTCTGTTTCGTTTTAGCTCTCCTCCTCCTTGCCCTGTCTTTTTCATTTCTTATCACTCTCCTTACTAATTTTTTTCTGGAGTTTCTAACGCCCTAAAAGCTCTTGACCGAGCGTTTCTAACGTTTTGTCTCTCTTTCGCAGAATTTGTTTCACTGGGCATCGCTACTTCGTACGGTGGGTAAACAAAACAAAATGTTGCTAAGAAGGTTACCCGGCCCGCGCAAGCGCGTAGGAGAAAATGTGCACACGTACGCCCACGCAAGAACAAAAACAATTCCTAGACCTAAATATATATATATCGCGGACTCATTAGAGAGTCAGCTCCGCTCGCTTCGCTGAATTAACTTAGCCACCACCCTGGTTCCATTTTAGATCCAATTAAACCTGGTGTATAACTTAGCATTAATATTTTTTACAAGTGTGACTTACTTTGTGTGGGGTACTTGAATGCTACTACAACTCGAGATGGATACCACCTTGACCCCCCTCCCTCTCCCCCCCCCCCCCCCCCCCCAGATACGTACATACATACTACTAATACTGTGGGAGTGCAGACCCAGTCCCTCCCACATGAAGGAAGAGAGAGAAGGATGAAGAAGAAAGAAGAAGACTAAAGAGAAGAGAATAGAACATTATTTGTGTGTGGTGTGATGTGTTAACATTTGTGTGTAGTAATCAGCCCTTGGGCAGGAACAGCCCTTGTGCATGTACTCTGCAGGATATTTATTTGTGCTCATGCGTACAGTGTGTGTGTTGGCTGTGTTGTTCTGGTTGGTTGTTGGCGAGAGGAATATGTATATCAGGCCTCTTGCCACGTGTTGTAGTTCAGTTCAGTACTTGTGATCTAAGAATTATAACCTAAGACATTATTGTCGCTGAACTCTGGTGGCAGCGGACTATAAGCTGTCCACCAAGAGTCTGTTGTGCGAAGGCCTCGAACGTAAGAGCGAGGCCCCCACAGAAAATTGGTGGCAGCGGTGGGATCCGAAGTGGAAGAACTTCCCCGACGGAACTACGAACCGTGGTAGGCTCTGGCGTTAAGACCTTAGCGTTGGAACTACTGCAAACATCCGGTGGGACACGAGAAGGAAGAACTTCCTATCGAGCCACTAGGCGTGTGTAATTCGGACGAAGGAATTCGAACGAAACACAACCTTCCAGCGAAGAACTTCGAAGGGAGACTGGAACCAGACACTTCTTGGGAGACGTCTCGAGGAGAACAAGCCAAGCAAGAGGACTGCGGAACTCGAGCTAAAACCAATCCACGTATAAGGAGCTTCCAGCTGAGGCGGAGGAGCTCATTCAGTGTTGGAGCTGAGGCGGAAGACACAGGAATCCAGGACCACAGACAGTATTGCTGAACCTGAGGGACTGGCATCCATTCCATTGGTGTTGTGTTGTGTTGCGAACGATTTATTGTGATTACCTTTTGTAAACCTCTCTGCGTGCATCTATTTCTAATTGGGTCTTTTGCCCAGTGTGATCATTGTGTTTTCTTTTTGTACAGGTCTGTTCAGAGGGCGAGTACACTCTCCCTCCCATGACGGATCAGGTGGCTGGTGGGAAGAAGCGGACGGTTCGGCGTGCGCCAACGGCGGACAGCGAGGATACTTACCGGCCGTCACATCTTCCTCCAAAGGGTGTTTCACGGTCGCCGTACCCAAGTAGATCTCGGGACGGGGTGCATTACCCTGACGAGGGGGGTTCGGAGGTGAGCCATTTGTTGGTAGAGGAAGTAAAGGAGGGGAGTAGAGAAGAGGAAGGTCAAGGAAGAGAGGAATTAGTACAGAAGACAGGATCAAATTCAGAGGAGAACATGGCGACGGGAAGAGAGTCTGAGGTTGACAAATTGCTGAGGTACATGGCGGATAAGGAAGAGCGTGAGGCAGCCAGCAGGGCTGAGGCAGATAAAGCTAGGCGGCTGGAGATGTTAGAGCTGTTGAGTAAGTTGAGGGAGAACGATGAGGATAGAAGTAGAGCTGAAGAGGCTAGAAAGCGAGAGAGAGAGGAGGATAACAGGGAGAGGAGAGAATTGCAGGCAGAGAAGCTAAAGGTGTTGGGAGTGTATAATGATGGAAATGAGTTGTTGGGGTATCTCAACAAATTCGAAAGAATAATGTCTGAGTGGAATCGGTAGGGGTAGGTGGGCAGAGAGGCTGTTTCCTCGCCTGCCAGAACGTTTATGTAATAGAATATCAGGGTTGAGAGATGATGGGGCTGACTATGATGAGGTTAAGAGGGTCCTCTTGAAGACTGTGGGAGAGACGAGTCTCACCTACGGTCATCAGCTCTTTGAGTTGACAGGAGAGGCCCTTAAAACCAAATCGGTGTCTGAAGTAGTGGAAGTGATAGAGAAGGTATGTAGGGGTGTCCTACAGGGGTGCAGTACGCTGGAGGAATGTGTTGGGGCGTTAGCCGCAGCACTCACCAGACGAGTTATACCACCTGGGGGCAAAGCGTTCTTGGAGGGTAAGAAACTCAGTAAGCTAGAAGACATAAGAGATGCATGGGAGACGTGGATGTCTGGGAGGATGAAAGGGAATTTTTACAAGGTGTTGGGAAGCAGTATTGATAGTGGGAGCAAGAGCTTTAGAGATAGTGGAGTCAGGAGTCAGGGAAGTGTGTCGAGCGATAGAGGCAGCTTTATGCCGAATTGTTTTAATTGTGGCGAAAGGGGCCACAGGGCCTTTGAATGCAGGAAGGGCAAATCGGGTGGGTCGAGTGTCAATAGTAGGGCTACAGGTGGGGTTGTGACTTGCTTTACATGCAACAAGCAGGGCCACCGCAGCCCTGACTGCCCGAGTAAGAGAGTGGGAAGTACGGTTAAGAAGGAGAGTAATGGGGGTAGAGTGTTGAAGATTATAGTAGGGGCAAAGAGGGGTAATATGGCTAAGGGCGTTGTGAATGGCAAGGAGTGTAGTGTGTTGATAGACTCAGGTGCAGAGATAGGAGTTATTCCTAGGTCTCTAGTGACCAAGGATAGCTTGGAGTGTGGCCGGGTACATATAGCTGATGTACATGGCAACACAAAGACCCTGGTGAATTACAAAATTGGAGGGTTGGAGTTTGCTAGGTTGGCCGTGATAGACGATAGAATAGGGGACGATGTCGTGAGCATCGTGCCCTTTGACGTAACCAACCAAACTGAGAGCGAAGCCTTTAGGGGTGCTATTGAAGAACATAAGGGTAGTGTGATGAGGAGGTCTGAGAGTAAGGCCGTGAATGTGTTGACCAGGAGTCAAGCTCGGGAGGAAGAGCAACTAGACGCCTGTGAGGATGATGCATTAGTTTCTGAGTGGAGTGTGATTGAGCCAGTTGAGGACGTGCAAGGATCGGGTAGCCGGAAATCCGAGGTAGGCGAGACTGAGGTTGAAGCTGACCCTTCTTTGGCGACCGAGAGCACGAAGGGAAAGGAAGACGAAGGTGTGCCAGTGGAACTAGATAGAGTAGACGTAAGTGAGGAGAAGATTGAGAGAGAAGTGAGAGGGTTAGCTAGTGAAGTAGGTCCAGTGAGAGAAGGCAAGGATGGGGAAGAGTTTAGGAAGGAGTTAAGGGAGGATGAGAGTTTGCGAGAATGGAGGGAGTTAGGCGAAAAGAAGGAGAGGGGATTCGTGTGGAAGAAGGGTGTCTTGGTTAAGGGTCAGTACGTAGCTTGGGATGAATTCAGGGACGTACTAGTGGTACCAAAGGGCTTTAGGAAGAGGATCTTGGTGTTAGTGCATGATAAGGGGGGTCATTTAGGTAGTGAGAAAGTGGCAAGGATGATAGCCAGATATTTTGTGTGGCCAGGTATGAGTAAGGATGTATGTGAACATTGTGGGACGTGTGGGCTATGCCAGGTGCGTAGCAAGCACAAACCCAGGAAGGCTCCAGTGGTGGAGAGGCCTGTGTTAACGGAGCCTTTCGAGTCCGTAGCGGTAGACTTGGTGGGACCCCTGCCCAAAGGGAAGGGTGGGTGTAGGTTCCTCTTAACATACGTTTGCCTAGCTACAAGATGGCCTGAAGCGGTGCCTCTTAGGAGCATCACCGCTAAGGCCGTAGCAGAAGGTCTGTGGGCTATCTTCTCCAGGACCTCTATTCCGGAGAGGATGCTATCGGATCAAGGGAGCCAGTTCTGTGGGAGGGTAGTGAGAGAGTTATGTAGTTTAGTGGGTATAGAGAAGATGAGGACTTCGCCGTATCACCCTGAAACGAACGGGGCGGTCGAGCGAATGCATGGTACGTTTAAAGGGATATTAGGAAAGTGTGTGAGCGAGGGTGTAGACTGGGTAGGACAGGTGAACTTTGTGCTGTATGTGTTGAGGCAAATGCCCCATGCAGATAGCGGGTTCAGCCCATTCGATTTAGTATTCGGATATAGGGTTAGAACGCCCTTGGATGCGCTGTATCACGGGTTGTACGAAGTAGATAGTCAGAAGCTAAATGTGTGTGAGTGGGTGAGGTGTATGGCTGAGAGGTTAGAGAGAATGAGGGAGTGTGCTGCTGTAAAGATGGTGAAGAGCAAGCAGAGTAGGTTGAATTATGCGAATAGAGGGTGTAAGTTAAGAGAGTTTAAGGTAGGACAGTTAGTATTGTATAGGGTGCCAGGCATGCAAAGCAAGCTGGCTGACTCGTGGGAAGGTCCGTATAAAGTGAGAGAGAGAATGGGAGAGGTAAATTACAGAATTGGGAAGGTAGATACTGAGAAGCATGCTAAGGTAGTGCACGTTAACTGTTTAAAGGAATACAAAGAGAGGTTGGAAGTGAATAGGATAGATGTAGTGTTAGAAGAGGGAACGAGTGAGAGAAATGTACTGAGTGGTGAATGTGAAGGTTATGTGGAGTCTGAATTGGAAGAGTTGTTGAGCAGGTATGAGTGTTTGTTTGTGGGGAAGCCGGGTTGCACTGATCTGGTGCAACTGAAGATCGATACGGGTAGTTCTCCACCGATTAGGCAGACGCCTTACTCGGTGCCGCTAGGTGTAAGAGAGGACGTTAAGAGAGAGTTGGAACTGCTGGAGAGGAGTGGCATAATCGAAAGGAGTTGTAGTCCTTGGGCTTCTCCCCTGGTGCCAGTCAAGAAAAAGGATGGTGGCATCAGGCTGTGTGTAGACTTCAGAAGAGTAAATACCGTCACTGTCCGGGAACCTTATTATATACCCGGCTTTGACGAAATGGTCGAGAGAGTGGGTGTTGGTCGGGTGCTATCCAAACTAGACTTGGAGAAAGGGTTCCACCAAGTTGTGGTAGATGTGGAGGACAGGATGAAGACAGCGTTCGTCTGTCCGTTTGGTAAATTTCAATTCAAGAGGATGCCATTCGGACTGACAAACGCACCGTCTGTCTTCCAGCGTCTAATGGATATGGTATTGAAGGATTGCTGGGAGTACGCTCGAGTCTATATTGATGACGTGTTGGTGGTGTCGGAGAGTTGGAGGGTACATTTGAGGCAGTTGGAGGAGGTTTTCGAGGCGTTGAAGGTGGCAGGGTTGACGGTTAAGAGAAAAAAATGTGTATTTGGGAAGAGGAAATTGGAGTTTCTGGGCCACCTTGTTGGGGATGGTGTAGTCTCTGTTCCTGAGGCTAGGGTGCGAGCGATCTTGGAGCACCCAAAACCGAGGAGTCGGAAGCAATTAAGAGGCTTCCTGGGGCTGGTGGGTTTCTATCGTCGGTTCGTCCGCGGCATTCACCGTTGGACTGCCGTTTTGACGCCCCATATGTCTGGTCCAGGGAGTGGGAGGGTTATGTGGACGAGCCCGATGGACGAGGCTTTCCGTGAGTTATGTGTTTGTTTGTCTGATTCTGTTGTGTTGTGTGTTCCTCAGAAGGAGGATTGTTTTATGTTGGAATGTGATGCCTGTGGATCGGGTGTCGGTGCGGTGCTGTCTGTGCAGAGGGATGAGGAATGGAGACCTGTGGCTTTCTTCTCCCAACAGTTGAAGGGGGCTCAGCAACGTTACAGCGCTCAGGAGCTTGAGTGCTTGGCAGTAGTGGAGGCAGTGCGCCACTTCGCTTACTTCCTCTACGGGAAGAGATTTACGATTCTGACTGACCACCGTAGTTTGGAGTCGCTAGCGGCCGGCAAACAATGTAACAGGAGGGTCCACGGGTGGGCTCTAAAGCTGGCAGAATTTGATTTTATCATCAAGTATAGAAGTGGAAAGGATAATGTAGTGGCGGACACCCTGAGCCGGTGCTATGAGGATGAAGAGGGGAAGGAGAGATTTCAAGAGGAGGGGGGAGATGTGGGAGTGCAGACCCAGTCCCTCCCACATGAAGGAAAAGAGAGAAGGATGAAGAAGAAAGAAGAAGACTAAAGAGAAGAGAATAGAACATTATTTGTGTGTGGTGTGATGTGTTAACATTTGTGTGTAGTAATCAGCCCTTGGGCAGGAACAGCCCTTGTGCATGTACTCTGCAGGATATTTATTTGTGCTCATGCGTACAGTGTGTGTGTTGGCTGTGTTGTTCTGATTGGTTGTTGGCGAGAGGAATATGTATATCAGGCCTCTTGCCACGTGTTGTAGTTCAGTTCAGTACTTGTGATCTAAGAATTATAACCTAAGACATTATTGTCGCTGAACTCTGGTGGCAGCGGACTATAAGCTGTCCACCAAGAGTCTGTTGTGCGAAGGCCTCGAACGTAAGAGCGAGGCCCCCACACATACATACATACACACACATACATGCATACATTTTCTGCATACGTGAGTATTTGTATAATATATGTAAGTATGTTAGCTAGCCTAAGAAATTTGGAATTTATTGAGCAGAAACTGTAACTCTATTATTATAAACTTTTTGTTTCTACTTTAAAGAAGTGCACTATAATGTTTCTGTCTAGCTATTGCTAGGATGCCAAGAGAAGGTGCTGCCACCAGTCTGAACTGTGCTGTGAACCCTGAACTTCACTCTCAGCAGCACTTCTACTATGACAGTTGCAAGACTAAAGTATCAAGTAACACATCAAGGTAACTCTCTCACATGTAATCTTCTGATACTTGCTCTATTCATAAATAGATAGCTACAGGGCCTTGTATATTTTTCATTGACCCTCAAAGATACATAGCTTCACAAAAAGGATTAACATTATAATGACCACTGCACACTACAACATTTTATTGTTGTTGTTGTTGTTGTTGTTGTTGTTTGTTATCATTTATTTTTGCTGTAGTATAGGAGTGAAGAAACATCACAAATTATGATAATGATAACCTTCATTGTTTTTCTTACAATGTTTGAAATTTACAATAAATGTCTGATAGAAATGAAGAGTTCCAAGAGCAGATGTGGAAGAAGACATTTGAATACCTCAAAGATCATCTGTCACCTGAAACTATAGAGAAGTATGGACCAAGAGAGGAAGAGCCAGCCCAGGCAGATGAAGGTGCGGGGAATGTAGAAGAAGTGCAGAGCAAGGAAGACAAGCCACAGAATGACTCTGAAGAAGCAAACAAGGAAGAAGAGCCGACGACAACATCTGATGCACCAAAGACTGAAGAAGCTACAGAAGAAGTAGAAGACAAGCCACAGAATGATTCTGAAGAAGCAAACAAGGAAGAAGAGCCGACGACAACATCTGATGCACCAAAGACTGAAGAAACTACAGAAGAAGTCGAAGAGAAGGAATAACTATCATTAACTGCCTACTATTTTATAGTTGGACATGAACATATTTTGTTTTTGTTTTTCAGCCCTAGCTGAGATTTTTTCTCGAGTGCTCCAACTTTAACCTTCTTGTAAAATGTACCTATATATTTTTTTATTAATTGCTAAACAGAATTGGTCTGTAATTACTGATTACTACACATTTCAATGACAGTTGTTAGTAGTGTAACTAATGCAGAATGAGACCTCTAAGGTACTGGACAAAAGGTCTTTTTGTGGCAATTGAGCAAGGTTGAATTGAGCTCAATCTCTGAACTAACATATACGTATAGACATAGCTAGCTAATTAGCTGTCGAATAGCTATGTCAGTAATTTCCAGCAAATTCCTCATGCTTTCAGGGAGCTATCTGTGTTCCAAAAAAAGTTTCTGCATTATTTATTTGTGCTAGAACATCAACATAGCCAAAAATGTCAGCTTTTTTTATTATTATTATAATTTTCATGCTTTTTACTACTTTTAGTGTTATTTTATAGTAAATACAGTTAGTCAGAAAGACTTGTTGCAAGGGGCAAACCTGTAGCTCCGTTGGGCGTCTGAGGATGAAAGAGTTTGATCGTTGAGTAGCTCCCAATGTTAGCCTTGTTGAGGTGATTGTTTAGGATTCCACCATCAAGCATGCAGCTGCACATAGATAGTTCAGTTAGAGAAGACCAGGTTAGCTAGTCGCATGACGGTCAACTAATTACAACTAACAACGAGAGACCATTTTATATCCTGAACTCAACCAACTCTCAATAACACTTCTACTATGATAGTTGCAAGACTATAGTAGCTACCCAGTGACAATGCCTGGTAGTTATCAACATTCTGTATTCTATGACATAGAGTCTCTTCTCTCTCTCTCATCTCTCTCTCTCTCTCATCTCTCTTTCTCTTCTCTTTCCTTCTTCTACCACATCACAGGGGGTAGGCATATTTGTTACACTCAGTCAGTATACACAAACAATTGCACTGTTTTGCACTTTTTTTCCCCCTTCTTTTTTATTGGCTATGTGTATAGAAATGAAGAGTTCCAAGAGCAGATGTGGAAGAAGACATTTGAATACCTCAAAGACCATCTGTCACCTGAAACTATAGAGAAGTATGGATCAAGAGAGGAAGAGCCAGCCCAGGCAGATGAATGTGCAGGGAATGTAGACTTGCAGGGCAAGGAAGACAAGCCACAGAGTGACTCAGAAGAAGCAATGTAACACCCATGTTTTTAACCCACGTGTTTCACTTTATGTTCCTATAGCTAAATCCCATCTTTACTTGCTATATACTTTTCAGATCTTAATGGTGCAGTTAGAATAAAGTAGCCTTTGGTTCAAGATGAGGGATAGTTACAATTATTTGTGAAATTTGCCAAGTAGGATCATATCTACTAAAGCAAAGAGATTAAGTTTGAGGAAGTCTACCCTTTTTGTGCTCATTCATCTGGTACTGCCTTATCTGTCTATCAGATTAGGAGTAATGGAAGTTGCTTCAGAGTGGGGATGCGCCACATGTACCACAGCCAAAATACTGTCATGAAAACCACCATATTTTTTATGAAACCACCTTAAACAACAACTACTTTACATGAACTAAGCTAAGTACGAGTATGATGGCTTTCCGCGCGTAGAGATTACGTAAAGGGTGTCTTTTACCACACAGTTGGTTCTGAAAAGCATTGTTGCGTGGGTGGGCACTAAATCGATCTACCGACATGCAGTGTGCAGCGTGTAGCTTGTATAGCATCCGACGTGAGCAACAAAAAAAAAAGGGGAAAAAAAAAAGCACTACTCTATTCACTGGCTAGTTTGCAATTTGCTTGGGCAGCGATTGTAGTTTGACCTGCTACTTACCTGGGAGTGGAATATGGGCAACAAACTGACTTACCCTGAAGTGGACTTGACCGGCAAGGTCGCCGTAGTCACTGGTGGCAACGCTGGAATAGGCTACCAGACTGCGAAGGGTCTGGCTAGACTTGGAGCTCACACCTTCATAGCGTGCAGGTCCAAGGAGAGAGCTGAAACTGTAAGTCTCTAGTCATGTCAAAAAAAATTTTTACTTTCCTTATTATTGAAAACAAGGAATTAGCTAGCTAGCTATTATGAAGCCCAAAGGAGAACCATTTCAATATGCACTTCATAGAAGAAACCCTGCTACACATCCTTTACACCAGTGATGTTCAACTGGTTGATTACATTGAAGTAGTACGAGATAGCTATGAACGTCTTATTAAGTTAACTGTGTAGCTACCATTACTTACTATGGTTAAGCTGTTGACTGGGATAGCAAGTGCTTGCTGTGTTGTATACTTAAAAACCTTTTGATAGAAACTTTTATGAGTAAGCTACAATTTGGTAGTACAGTATGTCCCTTTAGTCTGTATTTGTGGTTGCTGTCTCTTTGTAACCTTGTGGGAGAAGATGCTGCCAGTCTCTCTTGTAACCTTATGGGAGTTGGAATATAATAATTATGGTCATCTTAGGACTGCCATGAAAATCATTACTGCATCATGAATACAATTAGTACTCTGTAAATAGGAATGTGCTGAGTGTAATTGGTAAGTGAGCTTAAGAACAAGACACTCAATGGTAGAGCACTTGTGTGGCTTCGGAGCCTGGTGACAGCCAAACAATGTTAATTCTGTATTTTAATTAAAAGAAAAGAAAAGCCTGTGAGAGAGAATACAACTGATGAGTGTAAGAAACAAATTGTGGGTTGATAAATAGGATACTGTAAGAGTGATGATATGTCAGTGTGCATGGACATATTTGTAGAGCATGTGATTAATAATCTGACAAGCATTAGTTTTAACCCTTTCAACGCCGTAACCGCATATATGCGGGCAACAGGTCCGCGTTTTCCAAATTAAATCTAATTTAGATTAAGCCGTCATTTCTTTTTATACGTAAAGTAGGCTTTGTACTTTCTTTTAAAAAATATTGAACTCGTACGGGCAGGTTATGTTGTTGTTTTTTTGTTTTTTTTAATTGTCTGAAAACAGAGATCGAGAATTTTTTTTTTGACAGAGAATTTTCAGGACGCTTGTTGCCTACGGACTTCAAACACTGAAGCCTATAAAGAATCCCCCAGCATTTTGGAAAAATATGGATAAAGTTTTTCCTACCGGACATCATGAGCTATTTATTGGGCTAGTTCTTCAGAGTCTCCTCGAAACTTGCTGTAAGATAGACTAGTTCCGGTTAATTTTCAGGCTTTTAGAAGCTATAGCTACCTACTTTATATGCCTGGCTGTTTGTTTGTGGATTTTTGCAGTTGCTTTGCGGTAGAAATTCAAAAAATCAAATTCGAATTCTAAAAGACACCTGAAGTGTTGAAGAAAGTCGGCGAGGAAAGGGTTAAACTATATATTGCTTAGCTGAGTGGCCTATGATGAATGTGGTGGATGTACTTATAAGTGCTGTGCTGGCACATCTATACATCTTCTCTGTAGGCTATTCAACAAATGAAAGAAGACATTCTGAGGACCCGAAAGAGCAGTACCAGTGCTACTGGTTCTGCTGCTGCTGAAGAGGAACCTAAATCTGATGGAGACAAAACAGAAAATTCTGAAAGTCCATCTGCTACCCAAGGTGAAGAAGAAGTGAGGAGCAAGGAAGACATAAAGATAGAGTACCTTCCTCTGGAGCTCAGCTCTTTCCAGTCTACTAAGGAGTTTGTGAGACTGTTCAAAGAGAGAAACTTGCCGCTCCATATCCTGGTCAACAACGCAGCCATATCTAGTCCAGTTTACAGTGAGTGCAGAAAATATTTCATTAACAAATAAACAATTTATAAGCCAGCTATTGTTGCCATGCCATGAAAATGAGATCACGGTTTTAGTAGGCTTAGAGAGTAGAGATTCTCTGCACATAATTATCTATGACAGTGCAAGCTATACTCTTTAAGCTAACATCACATTAATGCTCTTCTACTAATGCAGCAAACCTTAAATTTGGCTAATGGACTCCATTAGAATTGAAAATATAAGGGGCCTTCAACCAATAGCTAGTATTTCACCATAATAACTGATAAATTATACCTATTTTCCATTTTATAGCTAAGACTGGTGATGACCTAGAAAGTCAACTTCAGGTATGGAAAGCAAAAGTAGTGATACCATAACTGGAATGTATACAAGTTTGTAATTATATTCCTTCTAGATCAACCATCTTGGCCCAACACTGCTGACTCTGGAGCTCCTCCCTGTCTTAGCAGAGACAGCTAACTCATGTGGAGATGTACGTATTGTCTTTTTGACCTCGTCGGGTCACTTTTACACGGACCCTTTTGATATGGAGACCTTTAACAAAACAGAAGAAAATTACAACAGAGTGAGGCATTATGGCAACACTAAGCTGTACAATGTAAGTATCCCACTGAAGTCCCTCCAGTGTATTTAATGAGTAGTTATGAATTTTTTGTGTGTAACCACTCTTCTGTCTTCCTAAGCAAAAGAAATAAACGAAATTATAGGATAAAATAGATGCAATGTAAGGAAGAATTTATAGGGGCATGATCTGAATATTGATTGACAGAATACAAAGCTATATATTATTCATTTGATACCAAGAATATCACGGGCACGAGCAGAAATATAGCCAATTAGAAGAGAGTGCTATTCTGCAATATAAAATGAATAATAAATTTATTGTATATACTGTGTCTATCATAAACACAATGAACAATGTTATAACCTGACGGGACATAATAACCTGATGCAATGATTGAACGTAATAACCCAACATAATAACCAAGGACACAGGTGATATGGGAAAATATTGCCTTGAGTCAATTCCTGTTGTTTTTATGTGTTTCCTTTGGGGCAACAGCTGTTCAACACAGATCAGTACACAATATTACAATTAGAACAAACTGTTCAGACTACACCCTGAACAGGAGCCGGACTCCATAATTGTATATGCTAGTGATGTGCTTGAGCACAAATGTCGAGCAAGCCTAGTCATATGATTGATTTTAATTTCTAACACTCAAAAGCTACTAAAAATAACGTCGAGTTTTTAAATTACGTTTATACGATAAAGGTTATTCAATGCCATAGTAACCACTCGCCCGAACTGTTTGAATTGAAAAAAAACCCAAAAAACATCAACAACAAAACAATACACGTTATTGAAATGTTTTCTTTGTGATATTCTTTAGCTAAGTAGTAGCTGTAACCCACAATACATTCACACAACTGGACCTATCTACACAAGACTTACGTTCTTGGTTAGTCTAGTGGACAATGAATTTTCAAGTAAATACTGTTACGTACGGCTTATAAACATGACAAATAGCGCATTGAATGCCACAAACTCGAATAGAAATGGAACTCAGGTAGGTTTTCAAGTTTTAACTGCACCCGCAAAAGAATTTAAAATGATAAACAATTCAATTTCTAGGGTGATACGGGTAATAATTGATAAACCAGAGGATTTCGTTTACTGAAGTTTGGGATGGGGTCAGCCACCAAACTAACACAAAAATATGCCAAGGTCAAAGTACAAATGACATACATACATCCCCACATATATAAACAAATATCCCTGATTCTCAATTGAGTTACCCCTGATAGTGTCTCCTCGCTTTGCTCGCTGCTTTCTCTCTCTTCTAATAGTCACACTTATGCACATACCTCTATTGTTCTTTACTCACTTCGTTACCCACTCACTACCATACAATACTCTACAATTTCCTTTCTCTCTGAACAAAGAGCTGGTTACATAAGGCATTGCTCCTCAAGGCTTTTCAGATGATCACCTCTTCTGCCAAGTAACTTGCTGCACTGCTTGAGGTACTTCTCTCAGCTATTCTCATCAGAACTCTCACTTACAGTTGGTCATCTCATCGTATGTACTATTCTATTACCAGTTCTGAACTTTAGATTACTATTTAGTACGTTTGTAGTTTACTGAGGTACTTGCAGTTAGGGTTTGTTCAGTTGGGACTGAATTATCCTATTGCCTCCCGCCTCATTGCCATACCTCTATACACGCCCTATCACTAAACATGACTGAATACGTCGATAGGATTGGTTTGTTGCTCAAATCTAACTCACTTAGAATTACCATTTAGCACTCTGAAAACACGGTATTAGCTGAAATTAAGTTGATTGATAGTAGAACTAACTAATTCTTTTAATAACATTGAAGACATAGTTGAACTAACTAAATCTTTTTGTTAATTCAATTCTCAACACTGCCAGTAGCTCATAGTGAGTGATTTGTTTTGTAGTCCATTTTTCCTGCTACTTCGCAAATCCTTAGAATGTTTTTTTTAAGGAGTTGTACGACCAATAGGAAATGAACTATAGCTGCAATCATTGGTGGATTTCTTTAATGGGTGCAAATCAAATTCATTCTTTTGGTCTATTGAGCTGGCATTGGTCTGATACAATTTGCAAAACAACGGTTGGAGTTTTCAGTGTTTTCATGGTGGATCATGGTTAATTCTATTTGCCTCCTTCCTTACAAATTCTCCAAGCTGAACACCACAGTTCACCCAGACAAGATGAATGGTTACAATGTTCTATATGCTCGTTAGTTTCTTCAGTTCTATCACTGTAATTTTAACATATCCTTTGTTTAAAAAAAAGTTGTTAGAGTGTGGCACCATGGAAACCTGCGGGATTTTGAAACCCTCAGGTTCCTAGTCAGGGGTTCATTTAGGGGGGAGGGGCACTTGTCCCTCCTTGAAGTCATTTTGTCCCCCCTTGAAATATTTTGATGAAGGTGGTTGCAAATGATTAAATCAGAAATCCTCTACCATCTTAAATATGTATGAAAGTAGTGACCCCCTTAAAATAGCGAAAGCTCAGTCTAGCCCGCCCCGTAGATTATAATGAACCCCTGTTAGTAGCGTCCTTGCTATGCTCGGACTCTGCAACCTGAAGCTATCTATATCCTGCAGACTTCAAAGTTCTGTACTCTAACGATTATATAATGGACTGACTGGCCTGCTCACCATTTGTGCACACCACTCTATAGAGATTCTATCAAGCAGTTATGTTGTTGTTTGGTTAGTTTTGTTTTATTTATTTGCTGTTGTTGTTGTTGTTGTTGTTTGTTTTATTTTTGTTGCTATTGTGATATTTCCTTTACTGTGGTATAGATTCAGACTGGCTACTGTCTGCAAAGAAGGCTTCAAGGTAAAAACATCACACTTTCTTCTGTTCATCCTGGATACGTATGTTGACATAGTCTGTATACCAGCAGTAAATTTATAATGTATTGTTTGTGTAGGTCCGAACTGGACTGATTGACCAATCAGCGCGTGATATGACTTTTCTCTTTGCCATGCACTCAGTTGTTAAGAACTGTAAGTCAGATACCAGAAGGCTGACAGCTAAGTCTATGTATATACTGAGACTTATGTACAGGGACCTATAGTTTGCTTTACAGTTGACTGGCTGTTCAAACTTAAACTATTGGATAATAAAGCAAGTTATTGATGATAGTTTTAAGTGGACATTAATTTGTAACATTTTTGACGAAGTGTTAGCTATTTGTTCTACTAATAACTAACCCTATATCAATAATTCCAACACCAATATTTAAATTTTCTTTAAATACCGTTGCTATATTGTTGTCAGGTGTAATAACTTGGCAAGTGTGCAATAACACTTGCCCGGTATTTAAACTAGTTAAAGCATGAGCGCTTAGTGCCTAGTACATTTATCGCACTCAGTCCTCGGGCCTACGGCCCTCGGGCTGTCGTGCAATAAATCGACTAGAAACTAAGCGCTCATGCTTTAACTATAACTTACTCATGACAACAATACCATTGAATGAACAAGATATTGAAGATTATTTTATAAAAGGCTGTTGTTGTTGTTATTTGTTTGTTTTTTAATGGTACTGGTAGCCACTGAGTTTGAACCAGGATGAGTACTTTTTTACCAATCGTCTTTTTCTCTCTCAGCAAACTTCCGGTGCAATGGTTAGCTAGCTAGTTATTTTGAACTGTGAGTTGAATAGCCTATAGATCTTGTGATAACCAAGTGAAGTTTTAGTGGACTGCCAGCTACTTACTCACATGAAAGAGTTGTAATATTAGCTATGTGCAAGTTTATTTGGCATTATAGTGTCTTGTGTTGTTCCATAATATTTGCTAGTGCTTTTATATTGACTAAACGAGATCTTTTAAAGTGAGCCTATTATTTAATCATTTAATGTAAAGAGGTTGTTCACAAAGTTCTTGAAAGTATTAACTTATCCCATTAGATTAGTTATTGGCGAGCGAGCGTAGCGAGCGAGACACTTACAGGGGTAAAAATGAAAAAATCGGGGATGTTTGTTTATTTATTTATATATATGGACGTACGTATGTCATTTTGTACTTTGACCCTCCGTATTTTTGTGTTCGCTCGGCGTTCGACCCCGTCCCAAACTTCACTAAACAGAATCCTCCGGTTTAGCGACCATTACCCGTATCACCTTAGAAATTGAATTGTTTACGGCTTTGAATTGTTTTGTGGGTGCAGTTAAAACTCAAAATCTTATGGGAGCTCCATTTCTATTCGAGTTAGTGGCGGTGGTAAATTAATGTGCTATTTGTCACAGTTATAAGCCCTACTCAACAGTATTTACTTAAAAATGCATTGTCCACTAGACGAACCACGAAGGTAAGTCTTGCGTAGGTATGTTCAGTTGTGTGAAAGTATTGTGCGTTACAACTACTATTAAGAATATCACAAAGAAAATTTTAAATAACGTGAATAAGGAATGAACCGTATTTATGTACTAGTGGTGTGCTTGAGCACAAATGGCGAGCGAGCCTTAAACTACACTATTGTTAAATTTGATTTTAACAACTAAGGCCACAGCAGGAAAATTTCCTGTTTCTCATCCACCTCCCTCATACAATTTCACCCCAACATCAACCCAAAAACACAATACAAATTATATGGCATTTTTCGCATTGATTTGTTATTTTTTGCCTTAGAAAAACACAAAACCTCACTGATATAGACAAGAAAAGTGTGAAAAATAATGTTCATGAAATGGTATTTGTAGCATTGGTTTAGACAACAGTTACAGGTTAAATGCTTCTGTAGCAGTTCGCTTCTTCCCACCAAAACGAGGGCCTCTGGTTCCTTCCTTCATAACATCCGTAAATCACCATATGAACCATAGTGATAGCAGCAAGGAGTATTCTTTAATCTAGGATCTGAGCGCTGAGTGAGAAGTCTACCGTGTGAAGTTCTGACTTAAGTTTATACAGCTGTGTTTTGTAATTTTAGCGCCCGCCCGCATAAAATTTTTATTACTTCCTGGATGAGAAACAGGAAATTTCCCTGCTGTGTGGCCTAACACTCAAGCTATTAAAATAAAGTCGAGTTTTTAAATTACGTATGAGGTAAAGGGGTTTCAATGTCATAGTAACCGCTCCCGCAACAGTTTGAATTGAAAAAGAAGCAACAAAATCAAGTCATTCTAATTATAGCACAAGAAGTTAAGTAGTACATAAATATTTTTATGCTCCCTAGTTGTAAGGACACCAACAGAAGGTGCTGCCACCAGTCTGAACTGTGCCGTGAACCCTGAACTCAACTCTCAGCAACACTTCTACTATGATAGTTGCAAGGCAAAATCGCCCAGTGACAATGCCAGGTAGCTCTCACTTAGAGTTCTTTTTTTTTTTCTTTTCTTTTTTTTTTTTTTCTTTTTTTTTTTTTTTTTAACAGTTTTATGGATTTTATAACCCTCATCATTCACAGCACTGGCACTGGCGACTCTGAGAGTTCATAGGACATTTATTTTATTTTTATTGGTATGTGTACAGAAATGAAGAGTTCCAAGAGCAGATGTGGAAGAAGACATTTGAATACCTCAAAGACTATCTGTCACCTGAAACTATAGAGAAGTATGGACCAAGAGAGGAAGAGCCAGCCCAGGCAGCTGAAGGTGCGGGGAATGTAGAAGAAGTGCAGAGCAAGGAAGACAAGCCACAGAATGATTCTGAAGAAGCAAACAAGGAAGAAGAGCCGATGACAACATCTGATGCACCAAAGACTGAAGAAACTACAGAAGAAGTAGAAGACAAGCCACAGAATGATTCTGAAGAAGCAAACAAGGAAGAAGAGCCGACGACAACATCTGATGCACCAAAGACTGAAGAAACTACAGAAGAAGTAGAAGAGAATGAATAACTCTGTACCCTTTCTTAACATAAGCATCCCCACCCCCTTTTATTTTTAGCCCATCTTGTTTTACTTTGTAATCCTGCACACCCCTTCCTTTCTTGCTATATAGTTTCAGATTTTAATGGTGGAGTTTGAAAATAAGTTGTCTTTGATTCATGATGAGATTTAGCTACAATTAGCTATTGATTGTTTCTTGTAAAAAAAACAACAACAACTTTATGTAAGTAACTAAATGAGATGGGGAGAGCTCCTCTAGTTTTAAGCCCAAGTGTAATGTGTTTAGCAGCACAACACGAAACTTCTTCACACTTATTCAGCAAAATTCATTATTTAAGTTTGTGTGTACTTTTGTAAAATCAGGATCCATCATGGGAAAATTCATAATATCTCATTATTTTGAGGTCACGGGGAGAAAAACTTTAATTTTATTGTCACCAAGGTGCAAACTAGGGGCTGGTCAGCCTAATCGATCTTTGGGGCATATAAGATCTGCCTGAGCATCGTGTTTTTGTCACGAACTGCACATAGACAGCTTTTGAACACTAAGCAGCTCCATTATGTTTCTCATAGTCGTATAGTTTGAAACTTTGCTAAGGTGCTACTGCACGTTACTTGTTCTTCAGCTAATTATTGGTTGTTGCGAGATAAGAGTCGTTAGGAATGATGTGGAGGAGTCCGTACAATTGAATTCTTGTTATTAATTTATCCATCTGCAGTTTCCTCTTGGGGAAATGATAGGCGAAGTAAACTAAAGGCTGTACTAACAACATTCATCCATCCTACAGCTACTAGTCAATATGCATGCGCAGAGCATGAGACATGCCCACTGTTGCACTGTCAAAATGATTTATTTAACACAACAACTGCACTGTAATGTAATGTTAAGAACAAAGAATTAACAAACTGGCAATAAAAGTAGCTCTTTAAAATGAATGCTGTCAAAAATAACAATAAAAATTACACAACATGCACGCAAGCACACACAAACACACCCAGAAGAAGGGAAAAAAGGCAGATTGATAAAAATGACACAAGTTTTTAAGCATTCCATTGTTATTCCGATCCAATATTAGTGGTCTTTATCCTGATTCTCTCCTGGTGGATTTATCTCTTGTTCTTCAGCCCTATCGTTGATGGGTTCCTCAGGCAAAGAGTTCTGGTTGATATTCTCACTGTGCTCTTCTTGGGATTCTTGTTGAGTTCCCACACCATCCCCATCACTAGTTGTTGAACACTGCACTTCAGAGTCCCCGCCCTCCTCCTGCCCTTCTTCTGGAGGATGTATTTCAATTTCCTCTGCTCTGTTTTCGACAGATTCCTCTGGCAGAGGATGTTGTTTGGAGAGAGAGGGTTCCTCAGAAGGAGATGGCTCATCAGATAAAGAGGCCCTCTTCTCAGGAATACTGTCTTCAACCATTTCACCATCATGTGTCTCTTGGTTGTCTTCTTGTTTGGTCTCACTGGCTATGCCATCTTCAGAGGCTGCCTCTACACTGTCAGCTGCTTCTTCCTTTCTGGTCTCCTCCTTAGGCCCATATGCTTGTAGAGTCTCTGGGCTAAGGTGATCTTGCAAAATTTCAAAACTCTTCTTCCACAATAACTCTTGGTTAGATTGATCACTAAAGAAAAAGAGTCACGATGATGATGATGATGATGATGATGATGATGATGATGATGATGATGAAAAAAATGTAATAATAATAATAATAATAATAATAATAATAACAATAACAATAACTTGCAAGTACCCTGCGGTACAGTGGCACTTGATGAATTAACTTCGGAAATTTGTAGGAATGCAGTTGCACTATTCTCTACCACCAGGTTTAGCTACATCTGTCTGCATTTTTCTCACTTACTTTTCTTGTCGCATACACACACACATACCTCACTGTTATCATCAGACATCACAACTGGTGATGATTTACTCATTATTCAAGCTTTATTCACGAGCACACACACACACACATAATAACACCCGTCGTTACTGATGATGCTTTTCCAACTTCTTAATGAATGCACACACAGTCGCTGTTGTTGTTTTTCCCTCAATTATAAATACACACACGACTGTCATAGCAGATGACGACACTTTACCAACCCATTACTGACAACATTTTACCAACCTGGCTCAGATAATGAATTATTCACGAATACACACACTGTTTTCATCGTCTTTACAGACCAGTCCATTATAATATTACGAGGATACTAATATATTGTCCAAAACCGATTGTTCACACTAATTACAGGGTTTGATACAGAAACTTTTGCTGGGGGGGAGGGGGGCGGGGAAGGACATTAGCATTAGAGAGTGGCACTATAATGCTTTGAGATGGTGCACACATGCAGCAATTTACAAATTAATGGATTAGACAAAATTCAAATTATGTGTTTAGTTATTTTTAGCTTTGAAAATTGTGAGCAATTCAGACCTTCACCTACTTACTACCCATATGAATATTTGGATATTATTGGAGCAAAACAAGAACACTCAGTTGGAACTGTAGAAAACAATTTTGCCAACTTCGTTTCAAGCATATGAAATTATACCTTTATGTAATAGTGATGACGCTTTTGTGGGTAAAAGAGGGAGGGAGGGCAGAGGGAGGGCGGAGGGAGGGCGGAGGGAGGGACGGAGGGTCCCAGCACTCTCTCCCTTCTGTATCAAACACTGAATTGTGCTAGTTTCTAACTTCTTGGGGGAAAGATAAACCCTTTTTCTCAAGGTACAAACCCCAGCTTTGATTATGACTGGTAAAGTACCGCCTAATATACACAACCAACCCCACAACTAGTCTGAGACTTATATGGACTGAATTATGTTATGTGTCTTAAAAGACAAGGCGGACAGACACGCCCACCAGTGATTACTTACTAGGACTCTCTGTTGGCTTGGGCGGGTCTGCAATCTGAAAAATAGAAGTGTTGTCCGGAGTTGAGTTCAGGGTTCACGACACAGTTGATGGTGGTAGCCGCTCCATCGGCAGGTGTTCGTGCATAAACTAAAACAAACAAACAATAAAACAACTTAAAATACGGGGTGATAAAAAAATAAATAAATAAAAAATTGTCCACAGTGATGGTGGTTTAAACTCTTGCCGTTGATGAAATAGCCACACACGCATGGAGTGCTGCATGAAATAGCCACACACGCATGGAGTACTGCATGAAATAGCCACACACGCATGGAGTGCTGCATGAAATAGCCACACACGCATGGAGTGCTGCATGAAATAGCCACACACGCAGGAGTGCTGCATGAAATAGCCACACACGCATGGAGTGCTGCATGAAATAGCCACACACGCATGGAGTGCTGCATGAAATAGCCACACACGCATGGAGTGCTGCATGAAATAGCCACACACGCATGGAGTGCTGCATGAAATAGCCACACACGCATGGAGCGCTGCATGAAATAGCCACACACGCATGGAGCGCTGCATGAAATAGCCACACACGCATGGAGCGCTGCATGAAATAGCCACACACGCCATGAGTGCTGCATGAAATAGCCACACACGCATGGAGTGCTGCATGAAATAGCCACACACGCATAGAGTGCTGCATGAAATAGCCACACACGCATGGAGTGCTGCATGAAATAGCCACACACGCATGGAGTGCTGCATGAAATAGCCACACACGCATGGAGTGCTGCATGAAATAGCCACACACGCATGGAGTGCTGCATGGAATAGCCACACACGCATGGAGTGCTGCATGGAATAGCCACACACGCATGGAGTGCTGCATGAAATAGCCACACACGCATGGAGTGCTGCATGAAATGGCCACACACGCATGGAGTGCTGCATGGAATAGCCACACACGCATGGAGTGCTGCATGAAATAGCCACACACGCATGGAGTGCTGCATGAAATAGCCACACACGCATGGAGTGCTGCATGAAATAGCCACACACGCAGGAGTGCTGCATGAAATAGCCACACACACATGGAGTGCTGCATGGAATAGCCACACACGCAGGAGTGCTGCATGAAATAGCCACACACGCATAGAGTGCTGCATGAAATAGCCACACACGCATGGAGTGCTGCATGAAATAGCCACACACGCATGGAGTGCTGCATGAAATAGCCACACACGCATGGAGTGCTGCATGAAATAGCCACACACGCATGGAGTGCTGCATGAAATAGCCACACACGCATGGAGTGCTGCATCTTATGAAGGCAATGGCTGGCTAACTTCAGTGACGACAGACGATCACTAGCTGGTGAGTACTTTACGTGCTATGATAAACAATGTACACTTTCCATAGCAAATAGACTATCAACAGACAGGAGGACGCAGTGGAATTATAGGGGACAATAACATCCGCCCCTAAATGAAGCCACGGTAACATTCTTTCCCCTATTAAGGTAACTACATTGTAAATTATTTTATAAATTGTTAGTCAAATGACTTTATTCAATGATGGGAAAATTAAATGCTTCACGGGTTACCAGAGTAACCAGCCACCAGTCCCATCAGAGTATTCTAATAACCTCAACAAGAACTAAAGATTCATGTACTCCTACGCACTATAGCATTATACTCCCCACACCTTACTATGCCACACCCAACTCTGCTACACCTTACCATACCATATGAAGCCATACCCTACAAGTGCCACACCCTACAAGTGCCACACCCTACAAGTGCCACACCCTACAAGTGCCACACCCTACAAGTGCCACACCCTACAAGTGCCACACCCTACAAGTGCCACACCCTACAAGTGCCACACCCTGCAAGTGCCACACCCTACAAGTGCCACACCCTACAAGTGCCACACCCTACAGTGCCACACCCTACAAGTGCCACACCCTACAAGTGCCACACCCTACAGTGCCGATACCACCCATGCCACGCCCTACAGTACCACGCCATAAACGCCACGCCCAACTGTGCCACACTCCCATGTGTACTCACTTGGATAAACAAGGTTCTTGGTGAGAAAAGTGAGAACAGATTTATCAGCAAATCCCCTGTGAATTTCAGTCTTCACCTGTAACACACACACACACACTAATGTCGGCTTCGTCTATACTATCTGTGAGAGAAGTATCTCATCCTCATCAAACTCCTCTTTACAAGGAGTCGAGAACTGATTAATATTAACTTAATCAACTTAATTACTTAATTGGTGGAGTGGCCTTGATTGGTGTTCTCTTGCTTGTTTCATGTAATGTTACCAGTAACAGTGTTTGGCTCTTAGTGATACACACCATTGTTGTGCTGCTTATGATTTTTATGTCATGCACATCATGATACTGGGCATGTGCAGAGTTTGCTATATTATGGCTTTGCACATGTCCAGGGAGTTAGTCTGCACTCATTGGTTCTGTTAATAAGTTAACCTCAGACAACCTGGTGCTATCTAACTGCCTTAAGAGGCCAATAGCTAGACCTAACCTTCTGTGACAGACAAGCAGATTCTGGTGGCAGTAATAAACACTTTGTTGCCTCCACTGTTAGTTACCTAATTCAACTAACCTCACTTTACCTAATCCCACTCGCCTCCCTTTACCTAATCCCACTCGCCTCCCTTTACCTAATCCCACTCGCCTCCCTTTACCTAATCCCACTCGTCTCCCTTTACCTAATCCCACTCGTCTCCCTTTACCTAATCCCACTCGCCTCCCTTTACCTAATCCTACTACACCTTACAGTATTCCTACTTAAAGTTACTTCACCTAATTCACTTACTGTGCATACCTTGGCACACTAGCATCTCCCCTTACCTAATAATAAACCTCTCTTGCTGGCATTTTACCACAAGCTTTCTCACCTCATTTAACTTCACCTTTTGTCACACCTCATCCCACAGCTACCTAACTTACTATTCCAGGTTCTGGCGATGACACCGTAATAGCAGTGTCTCTCAATCTTCGTTGGAGAGCCTCTCCAAGCAACAGCTACACACACAAACACAAACACAAAGACCAGAAAATGTGACGGGCTAAGAACCTACTTATCAATATTTTGCCACCACAATCTCCTCCCCTCCCCCCAGGCACTCACACAGTATAGCTTGGTGTTACAGTATCCTTTATATCTGCTAAAGTCTTGCTCTCGGATGACAAGCAGCTTCTCCAAGAGGAAGGCGTCCGCTCTTGCATTAGCCTTGGAAGACACGAAACTAATCCTGCAATCTCCACCAGACTGGGCTGTGCTGAGAAGGATGGGTAGCAGTTCAAGGGTCAGAAGCATTGGTCCTAGGTAGTTTACCTAAGACAGTTACGGTAATTGGCAGGAGATCACAACAATGATTGACTACATCAGACAACCAAGACATCGCTACATGCTCTAACTTCACAACGTGAAGTCCTCCTTACCTGAAGATGTGTCTCATAACCATCCAGGGTCATACCTACGCACATACAAACATTAATATTATAATTGTTGTTGTCGTTAGTAATGCTACTCTTATGTATTGTTTTTTGTTGTTGTTTTTTATTGGTTATTATTTATTTATTTTTTCATTCAAAACAATTGAAAATGATAAGGCATAAGAACTTGGGAGCGTTTTCTTTTTTCAAATGATAGAATTATTTGTTTGTTTTTTCTTCTAAGCTTATTTCATGAAATTTGGTTTTTGACATTTTCTTCTTCTATAGTAATGTGTTTGGTACAAACCATGCCTGATCCCTTACAAACATTTCTTTTGCTTCCTCACACCACCTTGGAATAAGACACACTTTCTTGTGGTCACTAACGCAGTCACAAGATCAGATAGTTTGGCTACTCACAAAACACAGCAGTCAGTCCTCACTAATTAGTCACATGATGCGACAAACTAGGATTGCAGGTGGTTAAGAGGTAACTCGGCAGCAGCAAGACAACAATTAAGCAGCAGTGATTCGAATCTGGTGCGCATGTGTGTGCAACTCTTCTAATTCAAACTTGCCATGGGTGTTGCCACACCCCCTTCAAAACAGCTGTTTGTTGTATTAGTTCAGTCACACATTTCAGTGTGGGATTTTTATGCTGAAGTATTTTGAATTGAACCTTGAACCTCAGGGCATCAATGAACTAAAACCTAGTTTAAAATTGCCTGATTAGGTGATTACAAAATACGTTGCCATGCACCTCGTACCTAAGAAATATTCCTACAATAAACAAACGAGTATGTTTACAGAATTAAAACAACAACAAGTAATTCTAGGTTTTGCATAGAGTACCACCTGTGCTGCTACAAGGAGACCCATGCACCAATATGGTATTAAACTATATTTCACTCACTGAAGGGCATCCAGGCAACGGCTGCATTGTTGACCAAAATATGGAGTGGCAGGTTTCTCTCTTTGAACAGTCTCACACATTCCTTAGTGGACTGGAAGGAACTCAGGTCCAGAGGAAGGTACTCTATTCTTTCCATCTCACTTTTCTCCATGTTGGCTTCTTCTGTGGTCGTTTTCTCATCACCACTGGTCTCAACCTCGCTACTTCTTTGGGAAGCATTAAGATTCAATTCATTTCGCATCCGCTCAATAGCCTAACATGTAGCTAGTATAATACAGATGGTGTAATACACAATTGTGACTAACTTGTTCAGCCCTTTCCTTCGACCTGCATCCTATGAAAGTGTGAGCTCCAAGTCTAGCTAGAGCCTTGGCTGTTTCATACCCTATACCAGTGTTTCCACCAGTCACTAGCGCTACTTTTCCAGAGAGGTCCACCTCCGGGTAAGACAAATTGGCTCCCATGATCCTAATTTGTTTGCAACCACTTAGAGAATCTAATTATGACGATCTTTGCCTGTTCTGTTGATTGTGATGTTCTGTTGATTGTGATGGTCTTTCTAAACCAATCAGATTAGATGCATGGGGGCAGGTGGGGGTATGGAGACGATTATGCTAGGCTGGAGGTCTTTGCTCTCTATTACCTAAAAGTTTAGTGTACATATCTGGCGTAGCCGACCCTTTACCTTCGATTAGTGGAGTTGGTCAATACTATCTAAGGAGGAGTGTGGAGAAGACTGTACTCACCTTTTTAACGACTAATCAAAATGAACATGCATGAAGTGTAATAATAATAATAATATTATTATTAATAATAATAATAATAATAACAATAATAATATTAATAACAATAACAATAGCAATAACAATAATAATAATAATGTATTTACCACTACATCCCAAGTTAGATGTTTGTATCAATGAGTGAGTTTGCACAATCTGGAATGGCTGCAGTCCCATCATCGTACTATTACTGGCAGCCTCCTGTTACAGCTCCAGAAGCAGTTGCCACTATTGTTTATATTGCTCCACTCATCCACCTTCCCATGTAAGTAAGTATATCCTGTAAATTGCAGAGTTCCATATTTGTATACACAGAAAATCATTTTCTAAAAATCTTTGGGATTCTCCCAGGTAGTCGTCTCATATGCTTCAGAGTCATTATTGTTATCATGTGGTGTAAATGATAAATTCACGATGTTCAGATATTCATAAACTAAAAGTCAAGATAGTTTCCACCAGAAACTAAAAGGACATAGATCAGTGAAAATCTACAAAATGGTATTTAAAACATTAGTGGTTTTAGTCCCAACTGCCTTGTTAAATGTTTCCATTGGAGTTTTAACGGCAGTTAATCACTATCGCACATAATGTTGATATTTATTCCATAACTTTAATGGTAAAGAAATCTGCTCATAATAATAACAAAACTACAACACAAAGAGTGGATGGTCTGGCTTCCCTTGAATAAATTAAAATAAAATAATTTCAGTGATGAGTGTTACATTAATGTGGTGATCAACTAACACATAACACAAAACAATATATATAATATAAAAAAGACTTTCTTTATTTAAAGTCATGTTTTATGTCTGTCAGTCAAGAATTCATGTTTCAAAGCGCCCTCAGCAGTTGTTCTAGTCTGCGGGTTGAGATCAAGGCATCTGTACAACAGATCGTACACAGAGTCAGGGAACTGGTAGGAATCACTTGATTTATTTGGAGACTTGGCATCAGGAGCTACGTCTGGTATTTGTGGAGCTTCAATGGTATGGGTTGTTGTTGAAGTTAATGACGATGTTCTTGGCGTCTTTCGAGGACTGCGACGGAGCTTGTGCTTGTCACTCGGAGGCGTTGCTGCAGCGTGGCGGTGATAATTTTCACACATAATTTTTAAATCCGTTGGTGGAACTTCTGAAGAGGTGATCAAGGTTTTACCTGAAAGATGGAAGATGGTAAGAAATTAATATATTTAAGTATATTTCACCGACTAAGTATGTTTGTGCATCAACTATAAGATGAGCAGATAGCGGGTAGGTAGACTACAGAGCTAGTTCAGTTACACAGGGTCTTCAAAACAGTAAGGATATCGGAACTATGGATTTCAGAGTTACCAATTAACCACCGGGTTTTACTGCAAACTATTGTCTGTGTCAATTCTAAATTGAGGTCTATTATTGGCTCGCACTTCAAAGAAATTAAGAAAGACTGTAAGTTAGTGCAACTAGTCTTGAAGGATTCTAATTGGTTAATTCAAAATGCTTCGAGTCTTGAATATCTCTCATAGTTATGGTTCTGTAACTTTGAGATACTTCTACGGTTACTTAGGACTGCTAAACAAAAAAAAAAGCTTCAATAAAACTTCATGAAGGGGAAAAAAAAAAAAAAGAAAAAGAAAAGAAAAAAAGTAACACGTTGAAAGGCTACAAGACTTACCGAGGGACCGTGCAGATTCCGTGCACTTAGCAGATCCAAACAGTCCCACTATCTGTGCCATAGCAGACATGTCATCATGTGCTCTGAAGAATGGGTAGCGCCGACTGAGCAGAGAGAGAAGGATGACACCTGCCGACCAGATATCCACTGCTGTCGTCTGAAAGGGATGTTTCATAAGCACCTCAGGGGCTCGAAATCCCGGAGTCCCTGCTCTATGGGCTATTTGATTCGGCCTGTAAAAACAACTTTCATTAATCTACATGTGCATGCAATATCAATGCAAAACAAACAAACAAAAAAACAACAACATCGAAAACAAAAACAAAAACAAGCATGCATTGCCTAGATAAATTCCTACTACATTGCTGGTTGTACTCATCCCTAATATTGTTAGATAAAGTTGGTATGCATGACTACAACATGCCTGGCTAAGTCTGCACACTCAATGTGACCATGTCTGTAAGTGCATGCACTACATTGTGTATATGTCAACTTGTAGTGGATTACTATGTACATGCAAAATGTACTGCAGTGAAGAAGCGCTGGGTTTCGGATACAGTTATATAAAGTGAAAGAAAATTTTCAACATTAGGTATTGTCTGGGACTCAGTCACAGACAAATCAAGCAGGACTTGAACACTAACCACTTATCATCAGCTTGTCTGAATTAGCTCATTTGTCATCCTTTATGTATGCATCCCTTACCAACCCTTAATTATATTCATAGTCACCTTAACCACTGGCTTCCGCCTTTGGTTCCTGTGTATTTAGTTCCGTTGTGGTCATTTATTAGTTGTTGTCTGATTAACCTAACTCTGGCTACTTTAGTTAGGGAGTAGGCGCTTTTAGTTTTGCTACAAGGCTGCAAGCTCACGCCAGCGGCTGCATAGTAATTTAACTAAGCCTCAGAGGCATCAGACATCCTGGTCCTTCATTAGAGGTGGGACACTGTGCGGGTGCCACTAGCCTGTACAGGTATGTTATTTTTTATTAAATAAGGTTAATAAAAGCTTAAAGAGAAGGACTGATATTATTGAGTGAGTGAGACAGTATTAGGGGTGGATAATGCAAAATCAGATATATGTTATATGGATATATGTGTGTATGGATGGCACGTATGCCCTTTAAACGTGCGCAGGTGTCTTTTTTCTCTTAAAAACACAGCCTTTTAGGCTTGACCCCAGTTTCTTCTGATACTACAGCATTAATATAGTCTTACCTAGGCTCCAAATTGTGAGAGCATTCCTGCAAAAAAGCTCGTTTTTCAAGCCCCACGACTGGTTACTATAGCATTGAAACCCTTTACCAGATGTAAATTCAAAACTTGCCGTTTCTTTTAATTGGAGCTGCTAAGTGTCGCTTGTTGGTTGTCAAGAGCCACTGGTAGCCAGAATGGCTTCTAAGCAAGCTACCACTACTCAGGGGAAGCTTAGATAAGTACATAATTCCATATATAAAATTACCAAGAAAACTCTGGCCTTATTTTTTTGTAGCTGAGAGCTTGTTCAAGAGTTACTGGTAATAGAAGTAGTCAGAATGGCTTAAATTTGATACTACAGACTTATCACTACTCAGGAAATTAAGGAAAGAAAGTAGTTCTGTATTTATTTGCTGTAATTAATGGTCAATTGCTATATATATATGTATGAGTAATAGCACGACCGTGCTATTCGGGATCAATAGCACGAGTAATGTGATTGAAATAGTACGAGGCGAACGAGTGCTATTTCAATTGCTTTACAAGTGCTACTGATCCCTAATAGCATAGGTTACCTGTGCTATCACTCGCTAATAGTAGGCCAGCTTTTAAAAAGTCATTTGCAATTGTAGCTACACTGTATCGTTCAGTCACTATCTCCTTATTTCAGGATTAGCTTCCGCTGGAACTTTCTTTTCAACGTGCGGCTCCTTCTAATCTATTGTAAAACATTCCGTCTAATACGGGTAGAGGTTCTGTGGTAAAGAATGACATTGTCTCTAACTAAAAACGACTCGAACTGTACGTTTCCAAGGTTAACACTGCACGCATACGCACTTACCCGTACTATTTCACTTAGCTACCAAGGTATTTCACTTAGTTTCCACTTAGTTACCGAGGTATTTCAATTAGTTACGTGCTATTTCACTTTCCCCGTGCGATTTCAAGAACAGCGATTTTTCCCATACATTTTTTAATGGGAAACTTACGCGCCGTACTATTATATATATATAGTACTTATTACATAAGTCAGAGTGTGATATGGTGAAATATTTCATGAGCAGGCTAATTTATTTCACGAGCCAAAGGGGAGTGAAAATAAAGCCTGAGAGTGAAACATCTTGCCATATCACTCTGAGGAGTGTAATAAGTGGTTTATTCCACACTAGATATCTTCACTGAAGTACATAGTTTTTTTTTGTTTGTTTTTTTAGCATGGAATAAATAATATATAATCCAGTTTTGTCATCATGAAATAAAAGCTTCAGATAAAATGCATCATATAACCATATTGTAATTCTATGCAACCTAACGAGGCAGACTCGCTCACCTTTTGTGCTCAAGCACACCACTAGTTTAAATAATAGTTAGGCACTGCCTCAGAGGGAACTATTGTTTTTAGGGTCCTGAAGGGCACTACTTAGGGCCTGAGGAACACTAAAAATGGTAGTTCATGACGGCTGTGCAGTGCCTAACTGATTTAGAACGTAGCGACCGCTCAACAACGCAATCGGAGGGACACTAAGTGTCCCTGCCCTCAAGGTCGGGGCACTAAGTTAATAAGTGTCCCTCTCTGAAGGACCTAGCAGTTTAAACTTCATCTGTCACAATACAACAAGTACATCAGCTATATTCTAATTAGAATTGTCCCAGCAACTTAGCAACTTGAACCTTAAGCCTACACAATATTATTAGCACTTCAATTTTGGCATTCTTACAATGAAATTCCTATTTCAGTTCGTGCATGAAGAAGCTACAATAAGAGCTTCCAATGTCCAATCTTGAAGTTAGTATATGTACGTATAGTCAAGATGACATGCACTCTCACCTGGCCATGCAGCGCTCACATATTTCATCTGGTCTCTGGTGAACGGGACATGAGATGCTCGAATCCCGAGTCTTAGTGGAGGCTGCACTGTAGTGATGATGGTGGTGGTGATGATGATGATGGTGATTATGATGATGATGATGGTGATGATTACTGCGCCCTTCTCTGCGAGTGCCTTTCAAAATACTGGGGATGCTACCTGTAACATGACATTAATATAACATGCGCCATAAATGTAAGTAACACAGCGATGTGTGGATGAACAGATGAAAGTACTGCAGATACATACAATGCTATCAAACACATAATTATACACACAAAGTGCAATACTAATGAAGCACCAGGAGGTGCGAACCCTCAGCGTATGTCCACCAGAGATCAGCAGTAGAAGCGAACTTCTGTTAAAAATTATTTCAAACCTTTAGCATTTAGACACAGACAGTTACTACTTACGGCGATACAAAGAAAGAAGCAAACAACAGAGCGAAGGGAACGCCTCTAAATAGATCAGCTCAACGGTATATAACTCGACTCTAGAGCCCCCTTACACGCATGAAGCGCGACAATTGCAACTGCAGTACTACAAGCCAACCCGCCATTCTCTAGCTGCAATTGTCAGCTCACGTGATTATAACGTGCGGTAAAGGGGCGTTACTGGTAGCGCAGTAGCACAACGATCGTACGACGAACGGCTACAATCGACTAGCTTTTTCTTGAAGACTAAGTCGAAACAAAAAATTCTAGCATATTAAAGGGACTTACTTTCTCTATCTCTACATCGTTTCAGAGCCTGGAAGGCCGTCGTCTTCGAGATCCTTTGTTGAATGAATGAATGAATGAATGAATGAATGACTGAATGACACACAGACAGGATGACTACTGTAACCCTCCGGGCGCATGCGCGCTGAGGGTTAATAATACACATCAAGTGCTAATACACTATATAGTGTATTTCAAATCTATGACTCATTGCTCCATGCTTCCATTCTTAGCTGCACAGCAATATTGCAGAAAAAGAATTGCCAGAATAGACACCCAAATTATTGGATAATTAACGGGTATGTGGGACACATCCCAACTAAATTGGTGGGGCCCGCCCACATTCCAGGAACTATGAATTGAACATTATATGTTAAAATTGTATTAAATAAGCCTAACGAAGGGAACGGTTAGGTGATATATAGCGGGAATGGCTAAAGCTACGGCGATAAAACTTGGAGAGCTTAATATCTGCTTGCCGAGGAGTGTGTAAGTTCGTCGGGGCCGCGTTGTGCCCGATTTTCCTGTAGACGGTCACATATGTTTGTGCTTGTTTTGGATTCAGTTACATGTATTTTCGGTAATGGGACTTAGTTAATTTTTAAAGTCATGTCACCTGTGTGTGTACATCTTGTTGTTCATTGTTGTGTTGTCCGGGCTGTGCATATAAGACTTCGTGTTTTGTGTGTGCAGTCAGTCAGTTCCCAGTTGCCATTCGTGCCATCTGATCTCCTTAGATTAAACTAGTACAATCCTGAGTCCACCTTTCGAGGGGGGGGGGGGGGGGGCTGTCAAGGGGAAAGCATACAGTTCTGGTGGCGGCAGCTTAATTGCTGTCACCATTGTGTGAGCCTGAAGGAGGAACTGATGAGCTTCACTGAGGGAGGCCCACAGGGTACATTTAATTATCACTCTTTTAAGCATAAAGGACCGAGTTACAGAGACCTCAACCTCAATATTTGCAAAAGAGTGACAGTTTAGTGTAAAATGAGTGAGACGAGTGTCAAATGAGTGAGATGTGGAAAACAGTCATGCTTGGTGATACACGCCCATACACTTTGGTTGCTATGGTAGAATTATATTGGTTTGTTGAGCATGGGGCTAATTTTATTTCAAGTAAGCAACCAATGATGGAATACCTGGCAGGTCTAGAGTAAACACTGCTAGTATTGACAGTCACAGAAGGTTATACAGCTTGTTAAAGATCTGACTTGAGAACCTGAATCTCAAGAACCGATTCTTTGTAGGAGAATAGAAAAATGATTATTAAGAATCCCATAGAGCGAAAGCTACTACTATTCTCTTACCTTTTATTCTATGTGACTGTCTACAGGAAAACCAGGCACAACGCGGCACCCTTCGAATTTTTTTTTGCACTTACAAAGTTGTCGGCGTCCAGACATCGAGCTCTCCAAGTTTTATCGTCGTAGCTTAAGTCGTTCCCGCTATAATAGACCTAACCGTTCCCTTCCGTCGGCTTGAAACAATACTTAAGAAATCGATCGATCTTTTCTCGATTTTACGCACGCCGCGTTGTGCCCGGTTGTCACATATTTTGGTCTAAAACTCTTCACATTTTCGATTCGTGTAGCGCAATAGTTCAACCACGCCCACATTATTGAAATCTAAAATTGCGTGAGACTATACTTTCAATGCGTGTGAGCGTGATTAAATGATGGAATGCGTGTGACTCACGCAAAATGCGTGAGAGTTGAGAGGTCTGGAGTTATTTCTCTAGACATGGTGACAACACACACACACACACACACACACACACACACAAAAGACTGCTGCAACCTATTGTGCATCAATTCTATCAATAAAAAAAAAACCCCAAAAAACACAAAAGCCACGCCCATACCACCCAAAATCCCTCCACCTTACCTCTCTCATCCCTGGACTGACTTTCTAAGTGAGCAAGACCAAAGTCTACTAACTGGTACCTAAAACATGCACACACAATCACACATACATACAGCGGAAAAACTCACATGTAAACTACGAAATCTATACAAAAATTTATTATAATGCACGTACGAACCTCCGTGCAGATCTGTCATAGAGGAAGTTGCTCGGTTTGACGTCCCTGTGGATGACCCCGTGAGAATGCACATTTTTCAGAGCGTCAAACAGAGCTTTCATGTAGCCTCGCACCTCTGACACACTCATGAGTGAGAAATAGTCCTATGGAAAGCACAGTGGGTAAGGGTCATCACTAACACAGTACAACAGAGTTACATGTCATCCGTTCCTATTAGGACTTACTGTGAATTTCTCGTGTTTGAAGTAAGGGAGGATGAGTGCTATGTGGGACCTGTTCCTGATGAATCCCAGCATAGCAATCACATGGTTCTTACCTCTACAAGTCAATATAACATGCACATCTGAATGGTAAGCAAATTACGTAAAGAAAGCATTAGCATTCATATTCAAGCACCCATACACAAGTAGCGTGGAGAATTCACACCACCCATGCTTTCTATTATAACAAAAAATGAAGTATTAAGTCAGGCATCCATCTCTGCATCTGTAAATGGATGCAAGACCAGTGTGTTGGAATTTTGGATGAGGTGTGGAACTCGCACGTTACCCATGCGTTTGCTTATATGGTTATATCACTGTGTGGCGAGCAAAACACTCTTTGCCATCACTGAACCACAAAAACCAAAGTTCGTTATTAAGTGAAAAAGGCCAAGTGTGTTCTGTGACTAATTACCACTTGGGTCTTTCTAATTAGTTTATTAACAACACCTCCCTCTCTCTCTCTCACCCCATCTTCTGAAGACAGTAAATTTCATTTTCTATTCTGGTACAGGAAGAAGTAGGCACCAAGTTCTTGACGGCCACCAAGTCTCCCTCAGGATCTGACCTGCACTTAGCCAGATACACTGTGCTGAATGTACCTACAGCCATTCACACGAGCCATTCACACGAAATCCACTAATATAGTACAGGTTCATTGCTATGCTATATTCTATCTATATATTATTAATGCTATTAGGAGCATTAAACTAAGCATAAAATAGAAAGTTATTGAACGTTTTGACTTGAGAATCTTCTTCAGCAATACATCCCAAGAAGATTCTCACTCTAAACTAACAATCAATACATAGACATGTTACAATCTGCTGCATATGTAATGGATCACTTCAAATCTAAACACTTCAAATTAGGATGTCTTCATACATACAATTACCAGGGAGGATTCATACAGGAATTTTCACTGGGGGGGGAGGGGGTAGGGTGGGGATTTTTGTTAGAGATCACAAAAAAACTATTTCGCACATGAAAATGGGGTATGACTATGAATCAGATTGTCAGATGAAAGCTTAGACAAGCTATTAACGTTTGCTATTAAAGGACCAGAAGAACTAGAAAGTGTGAACTCTGAAGAAGTGTTGGAATTTTTAAACAAACAAACAAACAAACAAACAGGCTATGATTTTTCTCATGTTATACAGATCTTTTTTTTTTTCATAAAAAAAAATTTAGTCGGGGGGGAGGGGAGGGGGAATTTCAGGGCTCCTATACTCCATATGAAACTCTGATTATTACTGATTGATTGCCATTAAATTGATTCCATGTTTCTTACCACATGTGCTTTATGACTGAGAAGGGCCTTCAAACAAACTATATAGTAAGTTCTAATTGCTTAACAAAGTACAATGTGGAGGAGGAAAAGAAACACCAAAAGAAGCTTCATGTCCGTTTGGGCTTGTCAATAGCTAAAATTAATATAGGAGGTTCAAAGTGACATCCAGCTGAACCTTGACCCTTGATTTCATACTTGATTGAATCTTTCAGCAAAGGTTTAGTTCAAAAGTCTGTGCAGAAGAAGTAAGGGTAGACAGCATAAACTCTGTTTGTTTTCCAACAGTAAGCTTTGTAACTCTTGTTTGTAATTCTTGAATTGTTATGTGGATACGTGCACACATCAAGTCATCTGACACCTACATAGCTAATGGTATTTTATGGCCTTAATTATAAATTGACAGAGCAGCCAAGCTTTGAAGCACTGAAGCTTCACATTGGTGTTGCTATTTTTGCTGACCCTAAGAGTGCATGTGCAGGAGTGGTTGTATTATTTCTATTGTTATGCAAAAAGTTGGATTAAAAACAACAACAAAAAACAACTCTATTAATGGAAGAAAATTAGCTGGCAACCACTTGGATTATAACACTCTACAATAATTTCATACCATCTAGTGCAGGAAAAAGGTGTGACATTATTGAGGAACTTTGTTGAGCTTTTTAAAAGAATAAAACCAAGGCGGCATTATCCCTAACTCAGCGTCATTAAGCTGGAAAACAACTGGACCGTGAACCTGTTTATTCTCAGGTGTGGCAAACAACAACTTCACATTCTAATGTACACACATGTATCTGTATATCAATAGGAGGACAGACTAAACATTCTCTATCAGTGCACTATACGGCAGAATGCTGGTTCATCTCATAGTGTTGGGTCATGCGTATTCTAGTATTCAGTGTTCCTAGGAAAGTAGCCATCTTACAGCAAAAGTATACAAGTAGATCAGGCTCCTTATGTCCTAACACTAATTAACTACTCATCCTGTATTACACCAAGCCATTTTGTTCAAATAGACCCTCATTGAGATGAATTTACAACATTACCTGTAAATGCCAGATATATAGCTTTTTTACTGCTGACATTTGATCAAAACTAATGCCAGTATAAAACACATTAGTGGCAGGAATGATATCCACCTTTTGCCCAACTTGTACTATGTCATTATTTTAGCATCCGAGAAAATCACAAAATATTTATTTACCTTCTCCTATCTTTGATAGGACATCAAAGTCTTTCTCCAGTTGTGGGAGACTGTCATACATATCTCTCACTTCTTCTACATCTGTAAGATAAAAAGAAATGTGAAATATGTAGGATAAATCAGGCCAATTAGATAAAAATAAAAAATAAAAACAAAAAAAATAAAAAACAAACAAACAAAAAAAAACAAAATTAAAAAACCCAAATAACATTTATTCATAGCAAATTCACTGAATAAACGTTAAGTTTTAGGTTTAAATCCATGCTCCCAAGCTATCATAAGTTGGTAAAGGGTTTGCAGAAAAGTGCATTATAAATTCCCATAATAAATACTTAGTGAAGAAATCCGCTTATAATCAGTAGATAGCTCTATGTCTATTTATTTTCCTACTCTGTTCACAGCAAAACGATAAATCACCTATACATTTAGTGTCCTCACAAATGTTCATGTATACATGTAGAGCTATCTTATCTGGTACATAAAAAACAATAACATAAAAGAACTCTTAATTGAGCTTGTACAATGAACTTAAAGACATGGAGTGTCTCGCGACCCAGAGTGTCTAGTGGTACTACCTCATGAAATTGCCATCATCCCACCCGCCCTAAAAATGTGGCAACCTATAAGGCAAAGGCATCTCCACAGTCACAGTCCGTCACGAACCTAAAGATGTCCTTTTAGACAACCGCGGTCTCTTGGCCGGTCTCGAAGATTCCTGACCAGCTGTGGATGCAGACTCCAGCAGGCTAAGTTCGGACTGCGAGTTCATCCCAAGATTTACTAAAAACTCCCTGCCATCTAATCCTCCGAGATGACTGACGATTTGAAAATCAAATCTGCCGGGAAAAGTTTGAATTTGGTGGGTATGCATGGTTCAAAGGTTAGTAGCTGAGTAAGTAAGCAAAATCACGTGAGATCACGTTTAAAGAAATAGGGCTAATTTATTCCTGCAACTTGGGGTCAGTTGAACTTCCAGGTTACTGCAACTCGCTCAGTTTGTCGGAGAGCTGCGGGGGAGACTTACGTCTCAACGGTTTTTATCGAGCTATAAATCGCGGGAATTTTAGTGTGTAGCTGGTGCTACTGGGACTTATTTACTTCTCTGCAATATCAAGAAACGAGAGCGCGGGATGAGTTGGGGTACTGAAATTTGGGTGAGTGTCAAGCTTGGGTGTATGTCACGCTAAGGTGTGTGTAGTTGGTAGACATCTAATCCTTGGGCTAAGGTATTTCTGCATATATTTAATCTAAGCCTTAATCTTTAAATACTACTCATTATGGTCACAAGTAAGTCAAAACATCAGGTACAGCATGCAAGTAAGGTTTAAGGTTTTTACATGTGCTCTGTCTTGGGAAGAAGCTAAGCATTGCTTTCATTATTAATTCACTAATTCCAGACCACAGTAAGAGGTAGCTTAATCATTTTTTCTTCTACAATCTCATTTTGAAACTTGGTACATGTGATTATCTAATGAATGTTTTCAATTAGTTTAAAGTTGTATTCATGAGTAATGAGAACATTCACTGTTTCCAAGGGTCTAAATTTATTTGATTAATAAAGTTAGTTGTGTAATATCTCAACAGGAGGTTTTCAGTGGATGTTATCTGCTTGGACTCAAGTTTTTTATGATAGGGTGGAATATGGATGAGTCTTGATTCAATTAGATTTGTATAGTATGGAATGTGTTTAGTTGGTGAATTATAATGCCACTGTAAAATGTACGAAAGAAGTTGTTTCGTGGGTTGACTTGGCTGTGCGCGCATGCGCGCGTGCGCATGAGCACCACACACTAATGAGAGAAAAATGTTACAGCCTAATTGGGTGGCACAGGTCTGGACAATTGCCCAATTCTTGGTTCTTAAAAATGTTGACAATGATTTTTCTTTCTGAACAAGGTGGCAGGTACAACTTTTAATAGTTTAAAGAAGGTTTATCTCTTGGGAATTAAGCCAGGATGCACACAAGGACAATTGACAAAAAGTGAACTTAGAAAGCTTTTAGAGGAAATGACAAATGTGTGTTAGTTCTATGATTTAATACCACCACACCTAGAATTGGGAGTAACTTGTGATGTGTGTGATTCTTTTCTCTCTTCTTTTCGTCCCTTCTTACCCCTCAATCCCCTACTCCTCAATCCCCCCTCCCCTGAATTTCCCATCTATGAATCACCTCTTTTATGACAAGGTTTGCTATGTTTTGTTGGTATCAAGTGCTGAAGTAACAAGCTTCTAGAATGTTCAGCACATTGCAGGCATGTTAGTAATGGAGTGATAACCAGCGCCACTTTGTACAGGTCTCTATAGAATACTTCATTTGGTCCCCGTTGGAACTGACACCACTCTTGGTTGTTATTGTGGATATCAATTGTGGAGAGTACACATTGTCAGTGAAATACTGACATTTACTAAACCAACCATTGTGGTAGTATTTACTATAGCTATTGAGCCAAACCTAGAATTTTCTAGTGGTTGTTTTTTAATTTGGTCTTTTTTTTTTTCTTTTTTTTTTCTTTTTTTTCTTTTTTTTTTTGTTGAAGTAATGGATGTTTGGCTGAATCTTGAGCATGTTCCAATAGAAATTGTCTTCTGGCAGTTTTTTTGCTTGATTCCATTATGAACAGCTACTATTGGCAGTTAGCATTCCATGTTGCCCTCCCTTCTTGGCATCCTCTATATATGTGTGCACTCAACACTGCACAGCACTTTGCCCTGGTTATGTGACTGTTACATGTCACATGGTTGTGATAGCAGTGGTTGGAGGTGGATTGGTATGTTTTAGTGGAGTCAATTGGGTTAAACTGTAGTAGACCCACCCACTTATGGTTGTCAGTTCTATCTTCTTGGTTACCTTTAGAAACTATGCTACAATTATCGGCTCTTAAGAAATTTTTGTGCTTATAACATATTATAATGTCTTGTGTTATTTCCTATGCTGGAGATAATACTGTCGGCACCTTTCTATCCAATTTGATTGTATTAGAAGTAGAACATACTTTGTCCTTTATCTTATGGCATTCACGATGGCACTGCCTTAATTTTGCATTGGCCTCACTGATCTACTTACTTTCACAACACTCATGGATTTCTGGGGGGGAGGGGGGGGGGGCTAGGTGTGGCTATGCTGTGATATTAGTTAGCTGTCTTCCTGCACCTTCTTGATACTTCCCCTTTCAGTCTCACATGTGAAGCCAATCGAGTTAGGGTCCTTCCTTTGTGCAAGTTTGTGTGTGTATTAGCTGGTGTGAGTGTGTATGTGTGTGGAGTTTGGGGAGCGTGTTATCTCCAGTTATGCCGGCAATTAATTACACTGTATTGTGAAAGTGTATTATAAAGGATAAAGCCCACTTCCCAAAAACATGTTGAAATGTAATCTTGTCTTTTGATCTTTTGGGAGTGTTGATGGTTCAAAGCACACAGTTCAATGTACGGATATATTGGTCTCAAGTGGCCTGCGAGACTGAGAGACTCTTGAACAACCTTTTCCAAAACATTTTGTTTGTTGTTGTTTTGAGTTTTACGCACTCATCTTATTTTCTCCAATTGTTGTGCTTTTTTTTAATTTTTTTATTTAATTTTTTTATTTTTTATTTATTTTTTTAATCCTTTTCTTAGGTTGGTTTGGGATGGATGGAATAATTTTTAACGTAGCACGGGCTACTAATAAGTGCAGTGCTTGTGGTGTAGGTAAACTATTGGTTTGTGATAATTGAAGTGCATTTGGTTTCAATGGGTGTACGTGTGTGTGTGTGCGTGCGCGCGCGCGCGCGTGTGTGTGTGTGTGCACGTGGAGCTTGTAGATGTCACTGCTATTCGTAGCTCAATATTTTTTAGCTTTGTTACTGACAACTGAGAATAGCCAAGCAGTAATCCTGGAGCAAGAGTGTATAATGATGTGGGCTCAGTGTTTATTTGACCTGTCAGTTTATTGCCTGGGGGCTTCATAGGGGCAATTTTAAAACTTTTGTTGAGGTTCAGCTGCTTTTGAAACTTAATGTTTAAAGTTTAATGTATAGGGGCTATGGTCAATTAATGAGGGGGTGTTAGTCGTGTGAGGATACATCAGAATAGTGACAATAGTTCAAGAATTCTGGAATCATTAAATTGTGGTTGTTTTCTGAAAGAAATTTTAAGGAATTTCAACTGTACTGTGTATGTATTATTACCATTGTAAATATCTTGTGGTCTTTCATGCATTTCTGCATATGAATTTGTGGATTGTTAGACTGTGTTGCCAGGCTTTGTGATGTTCAAAGTTATCAAATGTTTCATACATTTTCGCTGAGAGGGGGCAGTAACAGAAGCCACGCCTGGTTCTAAACACACTGGGTGGCTGCTAGCGACTTTAAAAGAGGAAGAAATACTCCAGATAACCCATGACTAGCATGAGTGAAGTCACTTTAATATAAATTGTAGTAAAGCTTGCTTAATAAATTAGATTATGGCAGAATCTGCAGTCATTGTTACTCCTATTATATTGGACTAGTATCACTTACTGGACAATTGAAAACTTAGAAACTATTCCTTTTTTACGTATATGGTCTGTATTTCATATAAGCATAAGCATCATGAGTCAATAAGGCATTCTCCGTTGTCTTCTTGCATTCCTTGTGTCAGAGTCAGCCAGTTTACTGTTAAACTATTTCTTAATCCCTTCCGTAGTAGTACAGTGATATTTTTCCTTGTTTGGACTTCATATTTGCATCGTGAGTATTACATGTACTGTTCCCGGTTTGTTCCTTTTCTTCCATTTCTTTGTATCAGTCCCTCCTCTTCCGTAATGCAGTGAGACAGTTAAGAGACATAGCACATGAGCCCAATGGACCGGGTTTGTTATTAATTGAACAGATGACAATAATAACTTGTGGTGGATCGGACAGCTTTTGTCTGCCATACAGAACTGGCCTTGGTTGTTAAGTGTGTGGTGACAGGTGCAGAGGTGTGTGGATGGTCTTCTGCTGTGTTGTGTTTACTGAGTATGTCATGCGTCCAATGCATCTTGGCTTCATTTTCTGTCTGAGGTGTTTGTGGTAGTCATAGTACAATAGAGCAGTAGTTTCATAGAGACATGATCGGGTAGATAGGGGGCGAGTAGCTGTATTTCATATTAGAGATGAGACTCCTGTAATCAAGTCACTTGATTTATTCCTATAAGTTGAGGTTTGGCTAATGGTAAATAAAGGGATGTTGGTTTTTATTGAAGTGGTGCGAGGATGGCTCTGTAGATTTGACCATGTGACTGTGGTATCGGTTACTCAACCTGGTAGGTCCAGTACCTTCAATGTGCGAGTTGTATTAGCTGTTTCTCACATAGTTCATTACCTTATCTTCTACTTGCTAATCAAGTTAGCATTGTTTGTTTGTATTTACGTGCGTTGTGGAAGTAGAAATGTTGTGATGTATTGCACGGATACTGGGTCATGTCACATCGTTTGTTGACCTCATTGGATTAGAGTTATTAGTTTATGGGTTGACCCATTGCTAATGGATTCTAACATTAGACAGTGCTGGCCTCAGGCCGTTTTCAACACCTGTTGGATGGACATGCCAATGGGCATTAAATAAAACATCCCATGAATGGGCGTGTATGTGTGTGTGTGTGCTTGTACTCATTTTTTATTACTTGTAGATGGCATTGTAAGAGTACAGCAGTTATATGGGGCTTCTTCATATGGCGGTTTGTGCGTGTTTCATGGATGAATGTCCTTGCCTTGTCTTCTTTCTGTGTACATGAGTTGCTGAAGCTGAAATGTTTCTAAACTTTGTGCGGTGGGCTGCCTTTTAGGAAGCTGTGGACTCACAGGTGAAACCTGGTCTTTCCCAAATGAAGGAACAGTAGCACTGCCTGAAGGCATTCGATAGAGGAATAGTTTACACTTTCAGTTCAGTTTTCACTTGTAGTTTCTTGAGCTGCTTGTAAGGTTCAATCTAACTTACTGTGGACTGTCATTTATTAAGTTGGTGGAGAACTTGGTCTTTACCAACTGCTTGCGAGCTGTTGGTTTGTTACCTGCTGTGAGGCCTGAGCTTAAGTGAGCTAACTTTAGAATTGCGTACTCTGAGACTGTTATGTATCTGATAATCTATTACCTCAGCATCACCTTATATTGGTTCAGGTATGGATATTGCTTCCTTTTCTGCTCAGTGGCTAAATATGCCTCTGATTCTTGGAAACGAGTGTGTGTGTATGTGTGTGCCATTCTTTGGTAAAACCTCAGACTGAGCAATTCTCATTTAGTGGGCATGAGATTGCGTCACTGAAATTTCAAGTCAAATCTATATGTTGGGCAATAAGAGCCTGTGACCATCTTACAATCATGGCCTCTAACCTATATTTAAATCACACCCTCCTCAAGTTAACACCACTAGCGGTCTCACTAAACTTACTCTTTCATCAGTCACAAAGTCATAATCTTCTCGATTGGGAGATCCCATAACATCTAAGATAGTATGGAGCTGTTTATAACCAGCCAATGGTAATAAAGGTAATTGCAGAAGTGAATCATTCTTTGAGCTTGATATGCCCTCCTGAGTTGACTTTGTAGGGTGCGATTGGTGTATTTGGTTGGATAGCAGAACCTAAATAATGTGTCGTCCAGCGTGGGATGATGGTGAAGATGTTATTCTTCATTACATGTTACAGCAGGGTGTACTTTATTGCACTTTGGTGTTTATTTTCTCATCGGCTGTGTAAACATGCTCCCATGCTCGTACTACTCTGGGCTTTCTGTTTCACTAGGGGTGGAGAAAGGAGAGGAAAGAATGATAAGATTAGGAGCTCTACTTCCGTATTTCGTACACATCAGTGCAGTGTAGAAGAAGTGTTGAGCCATGACAGGCTTTTCTGGGGAGAAAGTGGGTTGGGTGGTAAATAGGTAAATTTAAATTGCCAATGGAATTTACGTATTCTTTTCTGAGACATGGTGTATTTGGTTTATGTGTTAGATTTGGGAGTTTTGAATAAACTTCTTGAAATGGAGTTGTGTATTAGTCTGTATCACACGGTGCCGGCGGTTTCTTTCATTCACACAGGTCAAGTTAATAGGTGTGATTATGAGCTACAAGTTAGTCACACCCATTGTGATTAGACACTGCAATATGTAGACTATACCTCACCACGCAAAGCTACAATCTATATTTAACTTGTCAGTAAGTCAGCCAAGCATATTATGACAAGAGTCCATAATACTTACTTGCCAAGTCCTCTATTCTTGTTTGCCATTTGTCGTCTGTTCTTTCCTTGAACCCTGGCCAATCTTCTCTCCTCTCTCTCTTCCTTGAACCATGGCCAATCTTCTCTCCTCTCTCTCTTCCTTGAACCATGGCCAATCTTCTCTCCTTTCTCTCTTCCTTGATGTCTCACGTCACTCATCTTTTGAGCCGATTCCAAGTCTTGGTCTTCCTTATTAGGCCGTTTCGTGCTGTATCGCCGTGTATTGGATGGTGGCAGGATGTGTTCGTACTTGCGTCAAGCAACATTGTGTTTCACATGATAAGGTTGCCATGGTGCAGACTTTTGAAGTGCGTGGAAAGCTGTGCTGTATTGTCTGTTGGTGATAAAACTGTAACTTTAGGTTTCACAGAATTAGGTCCAGGTAATCTCCTCCAGTGATATTCCATGTTAGCACTTACTTATAATACACTAGAAGCTAGATCTTCCCACTCTTATGTAAAGGAATTCACTACAAGCAATCGTAATTTCCTTAACAAAGGACTGTTTTTTTTACAGTTCACCATGGCAGACAATTTTCACCCCCCTCAATACCTGCATGTACTATGTTATGAAATTATCAAATGTCTCTTACTGGGCAAGTTAAAAATAATAAAGTAAATACTTTTATGCCAGACTATAGCTTGTAGCCAGTGCTGGCTGAGAGACACTTTAATGAAGTCAACTTGGCAGGCAGTTCAGCTGAGCTCAGCGGGCCAGATGGATGGGCGTGGCAAACACGATAAGTGGTCTCGTGAAGACAGCCATTGAAGCATAAAATAACAGACCCATTCGTGCCAGTGCATTCCTTTTGTATTATTGAGTGTACTACCAACAACAAAATAACTGTCAGAAGTACTGTATACAAGAACATTTAGTGATGGAGGTTGCTTTGGTTAACTGAGAATCCTTGAGTAGAATTGACTAGAGTATTGGTGAGCCTTGTTGTAAGTAGCAATGACTTATACTTGACTTATACTCGACGTATCAGTTGCTGATTGAGCTGGGTTAGCTAGACACGTATCAGTGGAGTGAGGAGTGGACAGTGTGAAGTGTCACTTGGTAATAAATTAACACCCAATAGGACCCAGTGAGGCCAGATGGTGTAGTTTAGACTGCTACCCTTTGCTGTTGGTTTGGTGGTGTGTGTACCTTCAGTTTGTCCAAGCTATCTTCTTGGATCAACTAAGGGTGACACTCGCCAGCATTGTGGGTGTGGCGTAAAGGAGTAGGGCAGAGTATAGGTACATAGGTAATCGTGATTCAGACTAAGTTTGGGGGGAGGGAGTAGGAAGGATGTGAATGTTTAACTGTAAATTGGAACTAATTGGTGATGGAAACTTGTGGAGTATTGATCAATTCTAATTAACACCATACCACATGTGGTGCATTTTACTGGCTACTAATTGTTGCCAGGGACTACAGGGCAAGGGATTATAGTCACCAAGTCTATAAATGATGGAGACACAATATTCTGTTTGTGTAGTCCTTCCAGTAATAATCCAGCAAAACAAAAAATGAGTACAAACATTAGCTCTTGTTACATGTGATGAGCACGTAGTGTTTGTTGCGCTGGTGAAAGTTGCCTCAAGGAGTGTTCTGTTTGTCTGATACATCATACCTGGCTTCAGAGAGTTCCTTCAGGGTCTGTCTGAATTCAAGTTCGAATCCCAAAGCCTTTTATGTCTTTCATGTTTCCATATTGAAGAGAAAAGTGAAAGACCAAAAACAAAAACAGATCGAATGCGGCAGTTAACTTTGTGTTGCTGTGCATAGCCCTGGGGGTCAAAGTCTGCTGTAAACACCTTTACCGTGTTTATTTAGCATTTCTGTCAGCAATGGAGAGTATAATGAGAGCTAGTAGCTTCAGCAAGGGCGAAGTAAGTTAGATGTTATAAAAGAAATTTTGTTTTCTTTCCATTTGTAATACATCTTGTCTTGGTTGCATTTTTTTTTTTCCTCCTTTTTTTTTTTTTTTTTTTTTTTTTCTTTCTTTTTTTTTTTTTTTTTGCTTTCAATTGATTCAATCAACTGACAACATTTGTTGAGCCTGAGGCTATATCTGATGGAATGAATGAATAGACAATTGTCAGTGGTTTAGAACAGGCTGTGTGTGTACCAGATTGATAGTACAGTGTTTTACATACATTCTTAGAATGGTTACCTAAACTGAATTTAGATTAAAGTGTTTGTTAAAAAAGATAGAAAAGATTGGCATAAAAATTGTTATTCCTAAAAAAAAAAGTGGATGCAAGAAAAAAATTAGGGGGGGGGGGGGGGGGGTCAGAATGTATTTTGAAAATTTAATTTGCCTAATTTTACAATCACTGTTATCAACAGCAGGATTGTGTTGTTTTTGTGTGGTTCTAATGTTTGATGAGGATCTAATAATGTGTATAACTATGGTTTATTGTAGTTATTTTATTGGTGAAACTAGTAATATATTCTTATTTTATATCCCATTCTAGTGTCAGTGCAAATCTGACTTGTGCTCTCTTCCCTGGAGTGTAGTGTGGTATTATGATATCGTACTATTGGTGCTATATAATGTTTAGTTTCTTCTACCTTTTTTCTTCTCTCTCTCTCTCTCTCTCTGTCTCTCCTTCCTCCCCTTTTTGCTTTATTTTCTTTTTATTTCTTCTGGCGGTGCATCGTTTGTCTCTGGTTTGGCACAGCTATTCTAAGAGTGTTTGTAGTTATAATTGCAGCTCTTGTCTTGTAATGAAACATCAAGTAGACATTTGCTGGGTTGGTGGATGTGCTTCCTGTTACCAGGGTGTGGGCACTTCAGCGTGGGGTGGGTGCTCGGTTCAAACCATGTGTAGATGCAGCGTGTATCTTGGGATGGCCCTTAGGAGAAGTGGGTGTGACCTAAGTTATATCCTGCTAATCTCAGCTGTAGTCACAATCTCCTGCCAATCAAAGCATTCTTACAATTGTTAGTGTGGGGGAGCCTACATTGACCTAAGGAGCTCATAATAAAAGGGAGGGAGTGGGTGGAGTCTGGGGAGAATTGAGTGGATGAAGAGGGGGAGGGTGCAGAGTATGATGGTGGCATTTAGGGGGTAACCCCCACCCCCACTCTATAATAGCCTTTCCCCCCTCTGGAAACCCTACAGTACTACACTGTGACCCTGCAAGGTCTCTTATATACGAGAGACTGTGTCTGTCTTTTGCTCTCATTGCTCTCCTAAAGTCTAGGAAAGTAGGGGATTTTTTTGTCTTTTTTTGTCCCTCCTAGATTCATATTCTGTATGCAGCCCTGCAGTATGGATGGGGTGGAGGGAGAGGGTGGAGTCTGGAGAGACCGGAGTGGTGGATGAGGTGGGAGGGACCCGGTAATGGTGGGAGGTAGGATGTGGCTGTAGTCTCCTGTGCAAACATGGTTGGATAGTTATTGTCTAGAGAATAGAGTATTGATATGCTCACTGTTGTACAGGTTGTACTGTTGCTGGGGAGCAGGTCAGGTGCTAATAGTGTTGTCAATGGGTTGTTTTTTTTTTACATGAGCTGAGTCTACTAATTTTATAACCTCCTAAGAAATATTTAATTATTTCCCCTCCCCCAATTGAAGCAAGTGGACTAGGAGCTATTCTGTTGGTCTTTCTTTCAATGAGCATTTGTCATTATTTGTGGTTTGTGTGTTATTAGAGCAAAGTATCACAATTGGTTTTTCTACAACCTTATCAAGATTATAGCTCAGCCTCATGATCAGACCTATGTGAATCCTTGCAACCACTCAACACTGCTACACTCAATGCAGCCCTAATTTATCTTTTTCCTCACAAGCGATTGACATAGTCGTATTTCATGTAAAGAATACTGGAACTGATCTGAGTCCGGATCGGGAAGCGTTAGTTAGTTTAAAAAGTCGAGAATGGAATAAAACCAACTTCTTTGTCATGGTGTGATTCTAAACTTAGCCTGTGGGAGCAGTCAGTCAAACAGGTTCTGTTTGGATTTCTGCTACGATGAGGTGATTCTCGTGACCTTGTGACGGTGTTCCAATAACACTTTTATGGGTACCCCATGGTGGATAGGACAGGACAGGACAGGAGGGGAGGGTGAGGAAGGGGTGGACAAATTACTTCATTTCAATGACAAACTATTCCTGGGGAATCAAACCCCCCTCTCCCCTAGGGCGTGCCAACCTCTGTCCTTTTTGCTAGGCCACCACATTCCACAGTCTGTTGAGTATTGTCCCGGCAAACTTTGTGTAGAGTTGTACACAAGTCGTACCTCCTGAGATCCGTTGCCTGTGTGGAGTGTGAGGGTGTGTGATAGCTATTCGATATGGGGTGACAATATTATGCAGATTATTCCATGATGTAGCAATGAAGGGCGTGGCTGCTGCAAGATCTGTATCGCAGTTACATTCTTTTCGTTCCACTAGAGATGTGACTTACTGAGTGTTGTTGCTAATGGTTACTTGTGTGTGAGCATGCTCAGTGTTCACAGTTATCGATTGACTTTTTCAAGTAGTCGTTCTAATTTCAGTTTGCACGAGGCTATTTGTGAATTTTATTTGCAATGCAAAACAAGTTGTAATGATAAGAATGACTTCTTTCAGTATCGGATGTACGTAGCTACCAGACAGGTGTGTGCTGGTGACTGCACAAGCTGGTAGAGTGCTGGGTATTAAAAACACTGGAACACTGGTGCTTCAGTCTTTCTGTCTGGCCGGAAACTAACAAATTTTGAGATGTCAGCGAGTTTGATGCAATTTGAAAGCTGTATTTTGTGTGTGGTGTTGTTGTTGTTGTTGTGTGTTGTTGTGTGTTGATGGGTGAGGAAAAGAAGTGAGAGACTGTTAGTGGAATAGGGGGAGGTGGGCTGGGTTATGATGGCATGTTATCTGTGTAAGGACAGGTCTATGCTGGTTGGCTATGTGCTGGATGGCAAGTTGATGTGTTTTGTTTTTTGTGACGTGTCAAGTTAATTGGTGTCTTGTTCACTTCCCCCAAGAGCAGCATGAAGCAATCTCAGTTTAATGTGACTCTGTAAGAGTAAGGGCTGCCTTGCCTCTTCTGGAGAGACAACCCGTAGTGATCTGAGTTACATGTATCTTCTCAGTTTCTTTACTCATAATTCACTTGCAGTTCTGTTTTCTCCATTTTTCTATAGCTTATGGTGACTGTGTTCGGTTAGTTAAATTTTCATGTGGCTTTGCTTGAAGTGCTCATGGAAATCATTAACACTGATGATACTTTACCGCTCCTGTAATTCTCAAACTGTACCTTTCTTGGTCCCCTTTACCAACTCTGTCAGCTTGATTTGATGGTGGTTTGCAGTGTTAAGTGAATTCATAGCATGCAGGTGTAGCCATCAGCGTGAGTGGTGTGGCTGGCTGTATGGAAGGATGGGAATCATTCTGTGTGCCAGTTGGATAGATGTGCTGGGACTTCAATTAAGTAGTTCTCTATTACGATGATCAAATTGACACATTACCAGCTCTAAGTATTACATTTTCTAATTTTTAATAGATACATATCCTATTATTAATTTAATTTTTTTTTAATTTATTAATTTTTTAAATTTGTTTCTGCCCCTAACCATTTATTATTCACCATTTTTTTTACTAGCAAATATTTGCATGCTGTTTTTCGCCATTGGAGGAAGGGGAAGGGAGGGATAGTGTATTCTTATCCAATTTGTTGTTCCCAAGTAATATTTTCGAGCTAGTCCTGCCAGAAAGTGAACGGGTCTAGGAGTTCATTAGTTAGTATAGTTCTGAGTGATGTGTCTTATCTTTGTTCGTTCTTGTCTGCAGGATCAATATGAGAAAGTGTGTGTGCACACTGATCATGGGATAGAGTTTATAAAGAGGGTGCAGACCTTCATGGAGAAGCGAATAGCTGTGGAGCAATCCTATGCTAAGGAACTTAGGTAAGGGATGCTGTAGTCAGAAACACATGATGATGGACAATTGGACATGCATTTGTATGCTAATCAGTGATCTGACTTGTCAGCTTTTTTGTACAACACAAAATGTAACACATTGCTAGTGTACTACTTGGTGGTTGCTACTGTTTTGATGATCCTTTACCATGCATTACAATTACTCGTGTAGCTTTTTTATTTTTTATTTTTTTATTTTTTTTTTTATTTTTATTTTTTTATTTTTTTATTTTTTTTATTACTCTGTTTAACTTTTAGGCACAATTTATAATATTTATTGTAGGAAACTAGCAAAAGCTTATCGCAGAAAAGATGAGGAAGAATCTCCGTAAGTTGTATATCATTAGACCAGTGTGTTGTCAAGTGTGTGATGGTTTGTGCTTTCAGATACACAGCTGTCCAGGGGTTTGCTAAAACAGTCCTAGAGACCAATGATCTGGCCGGGCAGAGAGAACTGGTAGCAGAATACATGGAAGCAGATGTAAGGATTTCTTGATCGTACTCATTCACTTCAATCCACTGAGTATTACCTTGTTTTTCTGGTTTCTATTTATATAAGTGTACTTTTTATATTTAGTCTCATTGAAATCGGGATAGCTTGAGTTCTTTCAGGCTTTACGTTTTTTTCCCTCTCCCTTTTCTCTGTCCTCCCGTATTTCCTCAACTTCTCTTTCTTTCCCCTCACTTCCCCCTCCCCCCCCTCCCTCCCCACTTTCTTACTTCTGTTCTGTCCTCTGCTACTTTTCTTCCCTTTGTGAAGGTACTCAACCGTCTGAAGTCTGTGAGCAGAGATGTATTTGCTGACAGGAAGAAGCACATGTTGGCAGGAGGCGACTGTTTGCGGCATCTCAAACTAACCATGGATGCTCTGGACAGAGTATGTTAGGGGAACAAGAGAGGTCTAGAGGGGGCAAGGGAAGTGTGGTTTGTCAAGGTATGCTGTAGTTTGGGAGGTGGTGTTGTTTGGGTGGGCGAGGTATAGCATGGGTAAGTAGCGAACTGGTATGGTGTGGTTGAAGCAATAAAATTCAAGGTTAGACAAGTGTAGCCATCACATCCCTACTGTGTGTTTCTATTTTTTTTTTTTTTTTTTTTTTTGTACAATAGAATGGGCGATTAGTTTATACTCATCTATAATTTTGCCTTATTTGGTTAAATGTTGGAAGAGATACAGTGGTGGGCGTGGACCTAAAACAGAGGAATCTTGTTCTTTTCAGGAAGTGGCATTTGTTAGTCTGTTGAGTTAGTTATTGTGGCATCCTTTGAGACACACCAGGGATGCCAGCTCACCTAAAACTGCACTTTTAATTCGCTGTATTGGACCAGAGCATCTAGGGGCATGGGAGTTAAATTGTGTGTGTGTGTGTGTGTGTGTGTGTGTGTGTGTGTGTAGACTAAGAGAGCCTATGAGAAAGCCAGTGAAGAAGGAGAGGTGGCTCTGCACACACTGGAGAAGGCAGACAACGACCCCAACTCTACCAAGGCCAAAATTGACAAGGTATGCAGTCATGTGACACACAAACTAACATGTTTGTTGGACTGCATGTTTCAACTGTCATTTTAATCTATTACCAGAAGAACATTTTCTAACCATATTGAAAGTCAGTTGGCAGTGAAAAATAGTTATGTCTATGAAAGAGGGAGGATTTGGATAATATATTAATGAAAGGTTGTTTGTTTGTTTTTTGTTGTTTTTTTTTTGTTTGTTTGTTTTTTCATTTCCATTCTTCTCTTTCCTTCCCTGTGGTGTGTCAACGTATCATTTGCAATATTTTTATTATTATTATTTTAATGTTATATTTTGTTGTATAGCTGACCACCATTCTACGGCAAAAGGAACAAACAGCCGAGGACTGCCGTAACAGTTACATTCTCCAGCTTGAGAAAACCAATGACGAGAGACACAAGCACTATCACAACACCATGCCAGCAGTATTTAAGGTAAGGGAGAAGCATAGCACTGAGCAATTTATATTGTAAGTCCTAGGTAGGTAAAGGGTGGTTGTGGAATGGTCAATGCTAGTCAATAATAATGTTTTTTTTGTTTTTTGTTGTTGTTTTTTTATTTTGGGTAACCATTACTACTTTACGTGAACATTACAGTTTAATGGTCATGGTAAAGGGTGGTTCTTCTGAGGGATAGTGGAAGTATGTAGTTGGATGATGATGATAGGAGTGAGTCACGTGATGTAACTAGTTAGACATAATAAATAACAGAGCTAAAGTGGTGGGTTTTTTTTGTTTTTTGTTTTTGTTTGGTTTGTTTATTTTCACCAGTTAGTGTGAACTCACAGCCATGGCTATCTGCATAGTTGCCAACATTTCTGATTTGGTCTGAACACATACAATATTAAGGCACCAGTCCCGAGTTTATACGATTGTTTTGATAATGCAGTCCTGACGGCAAAATATGCATGCTCAGCAGCTTAGTAGACTCCACTCATTAATAATTTTTCAAACTCTCAGAGAGTGGAAGCTGTAGGGCAAAAAAGTTGAATTGGAGAGTTGCCATTCATACATATTATTTATACTGTGGGGTGTTGTCATTGAAGAGGTGTGTGATTACTTTAAAATGTTCTGCCTACGCTTGTGATGTTTGTCCCAATCTTCTCCGACAATTTGACAGCTGTGTGCTTGTTACTTTAATCATGCTTATGGGTAGTGAGGGTTAATATAATAGATAGTAAGTGTAGGTCAGATGGCATACTCTGATTGCATGAGTGAATGGACACAGCAGTGTGTTAGCATGGCTAGAGAAACTGTGTGTGTGTGTGTGTAGGAGTTGGAGGACATGAATGCCAAGCGTATTAACGATTTCAAGGATATTATCACGTCGTTTGCCGACTGCCAGCGTAAAGTCCTTCCTGTAGTTAACACCTGCCTGGACAACATCACTACTGCAGCCACGGACATGGACCCTGAGAAGGTGCGCACACACATACATACCCACACAAACACATGTACACACATACACTGAAACACACATAAACATATGCACGCACATATAAACATACATTCATACAAACATACATACAGGTGCATAAACATACATTCATACAAACATACATACAGGTGCATAAACACACATTCATATATACACACATGTGAATGCACACTTACACACACACACACACACACACACACACACACACACAAACCTCTTGAGGGCTGTAGTACGTAATTGTTGACGAGATGAGGTGTTTGTAATGAGCTATGTACGAGGCTAGTTTGAGTCAGAATATGGTGAGGAGGTTGTGAGGAAATGGAGAAAACTATAAGATTGCCGAGTTCGCTGACTGAAAATTTCAAAATAAGAGAAAATTGAATTTCACTTGTGAGCAACTAGAACCAATGGCTTTTAGTAAACCCCACCCCCTTAGAATTTTCATCAAATATGCTCCTGATCTTATCATTGTTGAAAACAATACAGCTGACTCTGTCGTTCATTTCATCGCGATCTGTTGATTGCTGTGTCAGTTGATTTGACAATGTCTTCCATGTTTCCGAGATGTATTGTTCATGTGATGATGCAACATGGTGTGTATTCAGGACAACAAGCAGCTGGTGACGGAAACTAAGTCAGGTTTCCCTATCCCTGACGATGTAGAGTTTGTGGAGTACATGGGCAAACAAGTCAAGAAGTCTGGAGGCAACAAGAAAGGAAAGGTAGGGAAAGGCTCTGCTTGGTGCCATAAGTAAAACTGTGTGATGTTATGAGTTTGTGTGTTATTGTTAGTACAATCAAGTACATGGATTTTTAGTACCAGGTACTAGCACCACTGTGTACCAGGTACTAGCAATAGGTACTAGCAGGGTATTAATAGAACCAAACTGGAGAGAGGAATCAAATCAACATTGTTGAAATTTCAGGTGGGGGGGGGGGGGGGGGGGATCTCTTTTGCATGATATTATTTGATGAAATTTTAGTGGCAAATGTCACCATGAAGTTTTCAGGGAGGGCCCCCCCCCCCCCTAAAAAGGCTGCCACAGTGATGCTTGATGGAATGCAGTAGATTTTGATCCAATTTATTATCCACTACCACTTGATTTATCTGCTTTTTTTTTTTTTTTTTTTTTTTTTTTTTTTTTTTTTTTTTTTTTCTTTTCTTTTCTTGTTGAACCATGTATTCATGAATACACACTCACCGCTGTCATAGTCGTTGTTATGGCTACGCTTTACTGACCCTGTAATCATGAACACACACATTGTCGTCGCTTTTTTTCTCACATACCCGAAGTATTCATGAATACAGGCACCACCGGTATCATCACTGACGATGCTTTAACGACCCTTTACCATGTTACTGACTAACACGTGTATTATTATTATTAGCTGTGTGGAGTGTTGTGTACCCATTTAGTTCGCGTGTATGAAGGTGTGATGAGTTTCATCACAATGCATTAGTGGCATCTGTTCAGATATTGTGCTGGCTAGAGATGTGTGTTACTTACAGAAGTCTATGATGCAATCCTCCTGTACCATGTCTAGTGAATAGATAGGTTTTCAATTATTCAATTTGATATGTTTTAAAGTGGTAGTTGTCTCTATGATATTGCAGCATTTTGAAAGGTAAAAACATGTTTTAAGGGTTTTGTGGGCGCTTCTGTTGAGTTATTTATTCGTACTGTGTGCATTGCAGATAGAACCCAGAGAAGATTACAGTCATCTGCCACCTGAACAGCAGAGAAGGAAGCTACAGCACAAGGTGGACCAACTGGAGTCGCTCATCAACAAGACTAACGCTGACAAGTACGTGACGACTGAGGGTTGGACGGTAATTGATTTCCTGGAGGGTGGGTGTGGCTGTGAGTGTGTGAGGCCACCAGTCTGCAAGTCTCGCGTATTATGACTAGGTTTCTGGTGATCATGGTCGCCTTTCCTGTGGCAAACATCAACTCTGGTCGAGCTATCCAGGCTGAGTTGTGTGAGTGCGTGCAGTAACCATTTCTTTGAAGCGTGGCACATTCTTATGGACACACTACTGCGAGTTGCCAATTGCTTGTATTTGCAACTCTAAGCTTGGCACAATGCACTTGCTAATTCTACAACTTCTATAGTGTCTAATTCAGTTTTGGGTAACTGTTAGTTTGCATATTGCAAGTTTTTATTTTTTGTGTGGGCCCTTTCCGTCTTGAGGAAGTTATTTCTATTAACATTTCTGGGAAAGCTCTTCTGGCAATTCCTGTCAATGTATTTAATTCCTTTTGTTGTAGTTTCACCAGAGTTGTTGTCGGCACTGTTTATTTTCCATGAGATCTTCTCGAGTACAAACAGATTTCCAGACACATTGAGCTTGTTACCCGTACTCGTGTGCTCAGAGGTAGAATGGTGGTCGAATCCTAGGTGTGTGGGTGTGTGTAATTTCCCAGTAACGAGACTTTGTATGAATAAAGTTTTTCCTAGAAGACATCGTGAGTCATCAACCTGTCTTGTTCCTTGGAGTCTCCTCAAGACCTGATATAAGATTGACTAATTTTGTTCTCTTTCGGGCTTTTAATTGCTTGATAGACTATAGGTCTCTACTTTGGATGCCTGGCTGATTTGTTTACGGTTTTGTGCGATTGCTTTGCAGTAGAAATTCAAAAATCAAATTTGAATTTTAAAGGATGCCCGAAGTTCAGAAGAAAATCAGTGTCGAAAGGGTTGATACAATTGATTTTGTAAAACTTGTAATCATGTAAACAATAAGGAAGTAAGATTTCTATCTCTTGCATGTTCTACACCGTTTGAGTCACAGTCTATTTGGTGCTTTTGGTGGCTTTATTTGGGGACATGAATATACTGTGTGTTTGTGCAGGAATGCCATGGAGAAGATGCAGACCATCTACAAGGAGCAGCCTAAGCTGGGAGACTCGGACGCTGTGGCACAGAGTCTGTCTGTGTGCGAGAGGAGATTACAGGAGCTAGGAAATGAATTGGAAAAATACAAGGTTGGGGGTGGGGTGGGCAGGGTGAACAATGGGAGAATGGATAAAGATGGGCTGTTGTCAGTGATACAGTATTAAGTACAATAATAATGATAGTAGCAGTAGTAATAATAATAGTAATAATAAACTGGTCTGGTATTTTCATACAGTTGTGCTGTACAGGTCCAGGTGTTGTGATAGTGTTTGTGCCTTACATTCTGTGTGTTGTGTTGTGTATTTAACTGTCCTTGTAGGAATATTTGACTAATGCTATCTTGAGAATTAATGAGAGACCAGAGAAGAGACAAGGAGGACTTAGTACTGTCACTGCGCCTAAAGGTGGGTGTAAACTCTTGTGTGTGTGTGTGTGTGTGTGTGTTTGTTTGTTTGTGTGTGTGTTGAGCAATCAACAACCAATAATTCTTTAGCTACGTATCTATCACGTACCAACTACTTTCGCTGGTTACCTCATTAAGGTTTCCATAACCATCTAATTCAGTTCTATAAAGGCATACTGCAGTATCACTGTCAAATAAGGGAAAAGGAAAGTAAGAATGTGATGTGTGTGCGTGCTGCAACTTACCCTCCTCTGGATGTTGTGGTTATGACCTGTCTCTATTATGTCTGCTCTTAGAAGATAGGAATGGTTTTCGTGGAAGATAGAGAGGAAAGCTTAAGGCTGTTGGTAGGAGGGATGGGAACAGGGGGAAGCGGTGGGAGATGTTGGCTTTGAATCCTCAACTTTTCTCTGAGTTAATGTTCTTTCTTGTTGCTTTGTCTTTACAGCCAAATACTCCCCACAAACTGCCAAGAGAGAACCCTCTCCGGTAAAGGCCCCCAATAACCACGGAAACAATGTAAGTGAAAACAAGATCATATGATATGTACATGTGTGCTCACTCAAAAAAAACAAAAAAAACACGCGGAAGTGAAAAGTGGAGGCTAATTTCTGATTGAGTCATTTATAGCGTAAAATTTGTATTGCTACATAACCAAAAGCAAAGCCTTGATTTGTGAATTGTGTAATTGGGCTTGGATCTTGTTGTTATTGTTATTGTTATTACTATTTGGTTGATTCTGTTGCTGTATTTCACTTTGTATTAGGCACATGAAGATGAATTTGAAGACGACGATGAGGAAGATGACGATGTTCCCGCGGAGGATCAGGAGAGGCAAGACCCTCAGGAAGAATGGGAGGAAGTGGGTAAAGTGGAGGAAGTGGATTCGGAGTCTTTTGGAACAGCTGTCATGCTGTATGATTTCAAAGGTTAGTGATGTTGGATCTGTTGGTGGAGTCAAGTTGAAGCTCAGGACAAGAGTCGTTGTATCAGAGTATAAGACATTCAATCATGAGGTGTGGACTCACTTCACCTTCTACTGTTTGTGTATGAGATACCTGGTGTGGTCTGGCACGAAATATATACCTTTAGTCAGACTGAACGAGTGCTGGACTTATCAATTTTACCTATCACTTGGTGGATTGTGTGTTGAATTGCTGGCAATGATGCTCCGGTCGGTCCTAGTTGAGGTAGCACTACAGCAAACATCAATTATTATAAGTTAGAAAATACAGTAGAAAATAGGAAGCAGCCTATTATACTGAAGAACAAGGTTGTGGCAGAGCCTTGACGCAGCAGCAGAAGACTCTGCTGCACTCTAAGCTTCTGTTAGTACAGTGTAAGAGATGAAAAAAATATCTGCAATAAAAATTTTTCGATTTGTATTTTGGGTGTTTGTGGAGAGAGGGAAAGCCATGATTTTCCCCCCGTTTGCACCAGTGTTTGCGTTTTAAAATGTGAGCGACAGAATATTCTCATTTTCAAAAAGTATTGTCCTTGAATTATTTTTTCAAAGTTTATGTATTTCTGCTTATTTATCACTTAACAATCTCTTCTCTTTTTATTGTTGTTAAAAAAAAAAGGAAAAAAAACACCTGTTAACTGGGTATAGAAAGGCTAAGAGAAAATTTAGATACCTTCTTGCTGGTAAGTCCAGTGACTATGAAGTAATTTAAATAGTGCAGAATATCTCAATTATTGTGTGGAAAGCACTGTTAATGGTATTCATGAGTTGACAGTTGCTGGTCGATGGTCAACAGTGATGTTGTGAGCGAAGCTACTTGTACTGGTGACCATTACCTCACTCGAGCGGCTATGATTATCAATGCCTCCCTGCGGTGATAATAAGTGTGGTTTATAAAACTCCCCACCGAGCCTATTCAACGCTGGTATTCACGACCTATCAGATGATGTAGGGATGGGGTGTTGCTACAGCAATCCAAGCTTTGTTTATTGTATATTCAGATTGTTTTGACCTGTTTCTATTTACTCTGTGTGCTTAATTAAATGAATATTAGTGAGGCCTTCTCTGTGCCAGCTCAGCCTGATTTTGTCTAGCCTTCAATAAAGCAGCTCAAACTCTTTCATTTCCATTGGCTTGTAATCCATCATGTTGCTATGTAAGTGACATCGTCTTTGCTGAGCAAGCGTGTATGCCTGAATGGACTTGAACATTTTAAGACAAAACTATGAAATCAGGTAATTGGCCAGGGAGGTCGTAAACTGAGGGAGATGTAATGGATATATCTGGATACGATGACTGGCACGGGAGGGGGGGGCAAGAGTGAGATTTAATCTTGGGATTTTTTTTCCGGATGCTAACAAAGCTTGTTAATAAAGGGAGTTATTGATGGAGCCCTGGTACGAGGGTTCTTGCTTAATTGGGGGAACCCACTGCGGTGTCTTTTCCATTAACGGTAATTGTTGATTCCACAACATTCCTGAGGACACCAGTTGAGGTCATCTCCCATGTTGGAAACACAGACTGAGGTGCTATTTTTGTTGTTGTTGTTTTTACCAACAACTTGACGTTGTTTTTCCAAACTCTGGACCTAGAGTGTAATAATTAAGTTAATGTGATCATGGAGGTGTCAGGAGAGATGTCACGGTTCGAAAACATCGGTCAGATTTCATGAGCTCTAGCAACAACATTCTGTTTAGCTTGGCTCTTGGCTGGTATCAGTTAGCTGGTCTTTCAATGTGCAATCAGCTTTGCTAAGTGCATGTCTGCCATTTGCTTAATTGCTCCTGTAGCAGCCAGTCATAGCTGGAGATTTGTGGAATACTTGACATACATAGGTCTCAGACTAATAGGATAAAGAATGTTTTCCCACTGTGTTTGCTTGTTAGTTAGTGTTCCAGTGTATGTGTCAAGTATAAGTAAGAATTAAAATGGACAAAGAAGACGACTTAAGTCGTAAGGCATTTTATTTGATTTGAAGTTAAAAATCAATTTATTCGGAATGTTACTACATTTTGGCGTGACTGCATTTTGTGATAGCGTTAACTTAATTATTAATTGTTGCTGTTAATAATGAAATATAGCAGTTTGTTTGTGCCAGCGTAGTAGTGAGTTGCAAGATGCAACTAAGTGGTGCCTGACTGACATACTGATGACTATGATGATGAAATGCAGCCACTAGTAACCTTAAAGGAGGCTTCCTTCCTCAAGGCAATCCATTATTTTCAAAATGACTTCTTCTGACCTGGAGTTAATTGCACTTTGTTAGTATTGACTCTTAATTTAAACTACTAGCGCGGGAAGACTTAAAAATGGTTAGTGCAGTGAGGTTTCTTTCGGATAAAAGAAATTAGTAACTTTTAAACTTGACCTTATTTCTTTCTTTTCAGGCTAGCTTTTATGAGACAGATTTGAAGAGTTTGAAGTTTGAACAAAGCAGTGTGTGTATCGCTGGAGGCGTGAGCAGCAAAGCAGTGTGGCTTGATCTGAAGGGGTTTGATTAATGTCATGTGCTTTTAGTATACCATCAAACTCGCTATAAGTGTTGCCAGTGAAAAAAAAAATTAAGGCTGTTGAAGATAGATGTGAGGAGTTCTGGACACCTGTTGCTCATTCTCTGCTACCAACTTAATGGCTCTGGTTACTTTAAGCCTATAAGCTGAAATAGAATTACAATTATTTGTCTGTTGTGCAGTATAATGAACCAGTTCCATGAAATATTGCAACTAACAATATCCAGGAGGGTGTTCCCGGCTTGTACCTGCCACTTGCTAGCCTTGTTAAGACAATATCTGGAAGTGTCAGTGTAGATTTGTAGTGGCTTCTTCGTGTCTTGTGTTTCCATGGTTACCATGAAGGATGCTGTGTTGCAATATACCATGCTTACTGGCTTTACACTAGACTGCAGTATATATATATATATATATATATATATATATATATATATTGCAGCTTTGATATTTTTACTTGAATATTTCCGCATCACGCGAGCGTTCTGTATTCTCCCATATTGTACGGTTTATATTGTACGCTACTTGTAGCGCGCGCGTAGCGAGTAAAATCAATGAAAATTGTATTGTAACCGGTTGAGAAAAATTTCAAAGAAGCAATAAATCACTTATCACACTCGTCGTACAATATGGGAATGATATTTTACTCTCACGCCACATTTTCACTCGCCTTTGGCTCGTGAAAATATTTTGCGTGCTTGTAAAATATTTTCCCATATTGTACTCTGACTCGTGCTATAAGTATTATATATATATTTATTGCAGCTTTGATATTTTTACTTGAATATTTCCGCATCACGCGAGCGTTCTGTATTCTCCCATATTGTACGGTTTATATTGTACGGTACACTACGCATGCGCGTAGCGAGTAAAATCAATGAAAATTGAATTGTAACCGGTTGAGAAAAAATATCAAGGCAGCAATAAATCACTTATCACACTCGTCGTACAATATGGGAATGATATTTTACTCTCACGCCACATTTTCACTCGCCTTTGGCTCGTGAAAATATTTTGCGTGCTCGTAAAATATTTTCCCATATTGTACTCTGACTCATGCTATAAGTATTATATATATATATATATATATATACACATATAGAAGAAATTTTTTATTATGGACGTCAAAGAGGAATTTATGAATCATAGTGGAGGATTTGTTCCTCGACGTATTTTTTTTAATTGTCTATACAATTAAAAAAAAGACTTACAAAGTGTCAGGTGCGATTCCTTTTCCTTCATTCTATTTCCTCCAGTCTATTTGCCAACCTACTTACTGAGTTTGTCGTTCCCTTAATTATGAAACCAACACACGTTCAGTCATAGCTAGAGATACATGACTTTGTGAATACACTGCTCAGTTATTGTGCATCCCATAGCCTGGTAGTGACTGAGCAAAATGCCTCACTTGTTCAGGATGTGATGACCAATGTCATGTGTTATAGATTAAAGGTTTAAAATATTATCAAAATTACGTGATTTGCAGCAGAAAAAAAGGTTGGGTTAAAGATTGGATTTTGAGGCAAGACGTTCCGTTGCCAGGTGGTTCCTTGATTGGTCCTAACCAGTTTTATCAATGGTTAGTTTATAGATTTTATATAATTGGTATTTGGTTACAAATTTCTTCAGATTTGGTGACGGGCCAGCGGCTTGCCACTAACATAATGCTATCTAATACAGTTAAGGTTCAGTTGGCATGGTAGCAATGAGTGTAGGTTCCGTGAGGCGTATAGAGTCGAGTCTAGTGATCAAGCCACAGCATTTTTTTTTTTGAGATATCAAGATTTTCCCAAAAGGACGAAGAGCACGCTATCAGAACTTCAGCAGTAGGTTTAAATGGCGGTTTTAGCATCTGTCAGAACTAGTCACAACTGAATACCACACTGTTAGTTGAAATTCATTATTTGAATTGTTTTAGTGACTCTCCGTAGTCGTGTGTGTGTGGTCTTCAGCAAATCCAATTGGCCGGTCTAGATGAGTGTTGTCTGTATTCACTCACGCCTTGGGTTAATAATGAGTTTTCTCGGTATAATAAATACGGCTGGCCGTTAGTTTGTGAACCAGACTTGTGGTTAGTGTGATAAGGAAATTTTAGTTATCCGGATGATGGGTGTGGCTAAGTTACGTGTGAAAATAATGATGCTTTTTCTTTCCTTTAATTGTCCCAGCGGATGTGCGTCTATCCTGATCACTGAGTTTAATGAAGATGCTAATCACGTAATTTTATATTAAGGGGATTGTAATATTAGGCATGGAAGGACTCGTTAATTATTCTTTAGTTGGTTGCTTGGTTATTTGGTATATTATTATAGTACTTTTTACATGTCACTGGTGAAGTAGTTTTTTTGAGGTCATTATGGATATTTTGCATCAGATTCCTCAGATGATCTGTTCTCTGGCAACCCTCAAACTGCTCACCCACCCACCCACCCACCCACCTGCCTGTCTCCTGACCAGTGTAGGGTGCCGGGTTACAGATACCTGCTTTGAATATGTCCGCTAATTAAATCTATGGCTTACTTAACGAGCGTCGGCTCGGTGCTTTGCTATCCGTATTAGCTTAAACACCCACCTTGCATTGTCACCCGTGCATCAAGAGGTTAAAGGTGTTATTACGGATGGACGGATGGATGGAGTGTGTGTCCGACATTATCCAGGGCAGAGTGAGCATGTGCAAACATGGACGGAGACGTATCCGCATGTTGAAAGGTCCGATTGAGTGACCTCACTATCTTTTCCTTCCCCAGTGACACAGTTTCTCCGGCGAACCTTATGACGAGTGTAATCGAATATCCTTGTTCCGTAGTGTCGGTCTGGGGTATTGTATTCACACTGAGGGCTGGAGGCCATCGGGTTAGACCTGTGCTCACTGACTGTTTTTCCTCCTCAACAGCAGTTTGGAACATGTGCTTGTGTCCTTATATAGCTGTAGTTACAGATTTATCGTTTGTAGAATTAACATGTGTACAAGTGGCAATTGAAAATTTGAGAAGGTGGTTAGAGAGTGATTGTATTTTACCTGACAGAATTGTGTACATATGTTAATTAATTATTAACTAAAAATAGTTACTGTGTGTGTGGCATATCTGTGTGTATGTGTATGTGTGTGTGTGGCATATCTGCGTGTGTGTGTGTGTTAAAGGGTTTTTTTATTATCATAGCTACCTGGGCCTATTTTCTTAAATAGAATAGCTTACTTTTTACGACACAAATTCATTTGTAGTGATTGCTCACTTGATTTTATTTATTACATTTCTCGTTTCTATCAACAGCGTAAATAGTGACTAGATAATCTAATCTAATGCACTGTGGTTAGAGGTAAAGGTTTGCAAGATGGTAGAATGTTTTCTACTCTCGTGTAAATTTGATATCAAGCACACAATGATTTTGTATTTGTGTTCGTGTGGTCTAAATTCTGTGTTTGTCATCCCCTGACTGGGGGAGTTGCTGGAGGAGACTGGCTGATGAAAGGGGGGAGGGTTTCTGTGGGATATCAAAGTCCGCTAGTCTTGCAGGCTCCATCGGTTGTGTTCCATGGGGCATTGTGTGAGGGATGGACTGAATCCATTCCGGCAGTCTCGTAGTTCCAGAATTAACTTGCCTCAGGACAGCAATCTAACAATAGATCTTTTTTGTGTCTAATTTAAATTTTGATTAGAGGATTAAAGCGGATATTGGGGGCATTGTATACTTCCATTATCACACAACATTAATGTTGTGCAAATTTAGAACTAACGTCTAATTATACTCTGAAACAAGATTATTGTTACAATTATCAAGTTCTGATCCTTCATAAAAAAAAACTAGATTGAGACTTTCTCACTGGTGGCTAAAGCCAGTGGTCCTGGGTTCGATTCCTCGGTGACAACTGAGATTTTTTCGCATTATGTCTTTGTTTCTCTTCATTGAACTCAGTATGAACTGGGGGAGGGGTACATTTTGCTCTATTTAAGTGATGTATGACAGAGCTAGAACAAACCTTTATATTCTCTGAAACAAAACTACCGTATTGTTTTTCTGTCAACAATGAGCTGATTATTAAGTAGTATTCTTAGTTAGCTAGCGCTTTGGTCATTTATACTTAGTCTTTATTATTTTCGGGGGTGTGAGAGAGCAAATTTGTCAGCATCACAGCTATATGTCTAACTTCTGAAGTATCGTGTTGTGGTGGCCATTGGAATGAGACATGATTGTGTTGCTCTGAGTTGCCAGCTTTGGAACAAGTAGAAAACTATCAACATTCTCTGCTAGTACAGCCCGCCCAAGCAGCTTACACAAGAACAAGGCAATGTGGTAGTTGCTTCATTGTAGGAGTCATTCTTGTTGAGGAGTTGTTTTTTATTTGGTGCTTCTTGCTCCAGGAAAGGTATTGTTGAACATTTCAGGTTTCCATTTAGTCGTTCAGATGGTTTCTCATTAATGTTGTTGTTGTTTTTATATATGTATGAAATAATGTGTGGTATCGACATGTGCTTGTGAATTGCAGGTATTTTAAACTTGTCATTCTCATGTACTGACAGATCACAAAAACATAACTTTTTTTCCCTCCCTCTTATGGCTATTTCTAGTTCTAACATATTTTTATTTCTGCATTCATGGTTGCTGTAGAAGGGTAGTGTGAATTCACTCTTTCTTCCTGTTGCTAATAATGATGTTGTACACCCAACACTCAGTTAAGTAACAGTTACACTATTCTCCTTGTTAAACCTTTGGTTGGACAGTGTAGTGCAGTTAGTGTCACATGTCGTGTCTCTGTAGCAATATCATATTCAATGTCTGACAAGTTTTCTTTCTTTTAATCATTGAGGAATCGTACGTGTTTATTTGTGTTCTAGTTTGTGAGGTCAATGTTTTGATAGTTTGTGTCCTCTTGGGTGTGTGTGTGTGCGTGTGTGTGTGGGCGGGTGGTCTATAGCATAAAATACCTAACGCAAACAGAATCCTTGACAGCACATTCAGATATGGTACAGAATCCCCGACAATACCTTGAAATTGTGATACAATGTGGTAAAACCCTACCATTACAATTATATTCCTTGACAAAACCTTAAGGTTACAGTAAATTCCTAGATGGGTTTTTTTAAATTTGCATATGTAGTCAGTCGTACTGGAAGGTGCTTCATTGATAGTGAGTGAGCTATTCAAAGAAAAACAATAGCAGATTCCTTCTTCATTAGTTGTGCATTCTTTCGTTCGGTGATAACCCATTGCTATAATTCCGTGTTGGCAACAGCTCGTGCTGTAGGTTCACGTGTGGCCCATACATGGCCCCAGTGGCGAAACACTTTGCCAACCACTTGTTTTTTTGTTTGTTGGACTGCCATTTTGTTGTTGTTATTTGCTGATTAACTACATTAACATACGAACAAAACACGTTGAAAGGAACTTGTGCTTTATTGGCGTACAACTGGATAAGTACCTGTCACTTCCTTTTGGACTCGAGGGTAGTACTGAACATGGGCCTCATAGACCTGCTCTGACATGTTAACAGTTAAGTGCCGTTTTCCGTGGAAATGTTTGGAGCATGTTTTTGAGTGCTTCTCTTGCCATGTGTTTGTGTACGTGTTTGGACGACATGTGGGTGGGGGTGGTGTTATTTCCTTTCTCTTGTTAATGGCTCACACTCTTCTGTTCTTGTAGTTGTTGTGGTAGCTGTTAAGCCTGGTAGATGTTGGCCCCGATTGTAATCACATTAAATTAACTCTGGAACGTGCTGCACTTTCAATGTTCAAAGTTGATACGTTGGGATATCATTTGTTGTTTTTTTGTTTTTTTTATAGCATGATGTTCCTATTGTGTTTACACAGTAAGTGGGTTGTGCAAAATTAATATTATTAACAACAATTTTCTTTAACTAGACTAGTTCCTTATTGATTTATTTTTCTTTGATTGAATAATTTAATGTGAGTTTTTATTATTTATTAATCTCTTTTTTTGGTTGTGCTTTAGCACTTACTCAATTTGTTCATCCAATTAGTCTCAAAGAAACCTGACAAGTCTCCTCCCATGTTTGCGCGTGAAACTTGCCGAAATAACTCGTGGGGGTCTGTAAGATCTTGAATTCCTTTTACATCATGTAATCACTGGTGGGATCACTGGGTTATGAAATTACTCCTGTCAGACTGGGTGTGGAGCTTTTAAATTGCTTGTCCCTCTCCCCTTCTCTTTCTTAAACTCTATCATTCACATTAGACTGAATCAAATAAACCAATAGTGTTCGTGATGGCATGTGTCATCATCTAAGTCACTCCATGGAATATGTTTGCCTGGAGTCAGCGTCATGACGATCTGACCAGGAATAAATATTAAATTTATTGGCTGTGTATACGAAGTTGTTGTTTTTTATTTGAAGAGTTGTTTCACGTATGTTAAGTGCCTGTTACCACCTCATAGCAACATGTGAAGAACGATTCCAAACTAACTAACTTCAGCATTCCAATCTGAGATGTATTCTTGTTAGACTGGGACGCCAGCATGATCACTGTGTTGGCTGGGAAAGGACACGTCTTACCAAGAACATTGTTTAGTCATTATTTTCTTCCATATCTGGATATCTGGTGAGGTTCTTGCTATCCCAGCCTTTTGCTCATTTCTTTGCCAATATTCGGCATTCACCATGGATCCAGGAATCTTGTTGATATCGACCTGACAGCCTATTCATTGGCATGGCTAAATTTTAATAATGCATGCGTACTTAAGTCGCATGATATATAGATATAATAATTGTTCTTGTTTGGGCTTCCTATATGAATGAATCACTTGCTCTCTAATTATCTGAAAAGGGTGCAATTTAATTTGTTGTTAAGGTATATTATATCTTTTGTTGTTTCAGGTCAAAACAATGAAGAGTTATCAGCGAACGCTAATGAACGACTGAAGGTTGTTGAGAACCCTGGTGATGGCTGGCTGAGAGTTAGGAAAGGAGACCAAGAAGGCTATGTACCAGAGTCTTATGTAAAACTTGAATGATGCAGAAAAAAAATGAACAGCTACAAAATGAAGATCAAGAACACTTGAATTCCTTTTTTTTTTTTTTTTTTTTTTTTTTTCCCCTTCCTCACTTTTTTTTGAATTGATGTATTTTTAAGGACTTAACATTATATGTGATCACCCGTTTATCTTTATATTGGCATCATGTGTAGCCCATGTTGTTGTTGTTGTTGTTGTTGTTTGTTTTTTGTTGTTTTTCTTCTTTTAATTTGAGACTTTTTAAGTTTGTAATAGGATTTGAAATCTATCATGTAGTGATTATTATTATTTTTCCAAGGAACAGTATTTCTCTTGGACATTTCCACACACTTTTAGTATGGACACACAATCACAATGTTTCATTTATTCCATACATGTATATATTATTTTCCTATTGTAAAAGAGGTAGAGGCGTGTTCGATTACGCGCGTGCTGTTGATTTTTAATTTTATTTTTTTGTGGGTTTTTACGCAGTGGGAGTGACCGGCATCCATGGGAACTATAATTGCTGTACCCACGGTGCAAACGGTCCAGTAAGCCTGAAGTGTTGCACTGCAAAGGTTACTTGGATTCTTATCTAATTGTTGCAACTAGTGAGCAGAAAGAGGCGCACCCACGGACTGAAATACGCAACTGGCCTTTGAAGAGTCGTCTACTTCACAGCTTGTTTTTTGTAAACTGTATTTGGAGTATAAAAAACATGACCACTGCGACGACAGACGACAGTCTAGCCGTGAGCAGCTGGTTGGCCAACTTGCGCATGGAGTGCTATAAGAAGAACTTGGAGAACTATGACACAGTGAAGGTAAGGCTTAGTTCGTCTGAAGGAAGGGTCATAAAAACGGGCAACTCAGTAACTGCTTAAGTAGCTAGTACACTGAAATACGTCGAGGAGTACAAATTGTTCAGCTATTGTACTATTAGAGATGTTACCTTCTCTTTAGTGAGTATTGAAAATTAGTGTATGCTTTCTGTTATTGTTGATAAAGTTGCTTGTTTTCATATCTTATTCGAGTCTTGTGATAATATTCAAAGAATGGTGATTTTTTGTTATCAGTTTTAATGGTACAAACAAATTGTTATCTGATGGTCTTTGAATTCATATGACAATTAAGGCTCAGTTGTAAGTCCTTCCAAGAATTAAGTGGGACAACGTTGACCTGTAATGAAATGACCTTGTGCACGGACATTGTGCAAACATTTTAGAGGTGGGGAAGATTGGGTAGCTTGCAAGGTGACAATCCACAGCTTTTAATACAAAGCTTAATGGTCTTTGATCCACGCTTGTGCCTAATGTTTTTTCAAGTGCAACACCATGAGAGTGATAGATGAGAGGAGTTTAAATATAATTCTAGTGCTCTGGTATAATCAACTGGACCATAGGGTCAAATATAGTCGATTAATAAAGAACGATAATTATTAAAAAGAGGAATTTTGTCAATAACTTAATATAGCTATCTAGTAACATAAAGGAAAAAAATAATTGAGATAAATTATGAATAAATAATTTTGGTGCAAGCGAGAATCCCAATATTTCGGATATAGCTATCTAGTAACATAAAGCTGAAAAAATAATTGAGATAAATTATGAATAAACAATTTTGGTGCAAGTGAGAATCCCAATATTTCGAATTAGAGACCACTCCTAGGTGTTCAAGTATTGGTATTTACTGCAGAATATTTGTGGTTAATTGGAGTGTGCTAGTGGTCACTGACCTCCGTATCACACTACCCATGTCTACATTCTTACCAGCTTTCGTACCGCTCTGAGCTGGAAGTATTTAGTCTTTGTGTTTGCATTAACCTTTACCGCAAATATGGGAGTGATTTGGTGAAGCTGAGTAAAGGAGGAAGCTTCTGTGTGGATTCTGTCATTACTAGCCCTGCTTGACATACAACTAGAGTCCTTAGAGTAATGAGCTTGTCTTAATTATAAAGATTTATGTAGTGGTATAAAGATTATAGAACTGTTTTGCATCACTATGTCCCTGCTATTATTACAAGTCTGTAAAAATAGTCAGAGACTAGTTGTCTGGAGAATACTGAAGCGGCTTGGCTTAGAACAGTGGCTCCTATTATAGAAAAGAATTAAGATGTTTGTCCCTATATTCTTGGCTTAATTAAGGAGATACCAGTTGCATTGCACTGACAGACAGACAGCCTGGGACACAGTTAAAACGGTTTACTCAGCGAAGTGCTGTCTCCATTTGCAAAAGTACTCAACTGGTCACTTATACCCTTTGGAGATCATTGTGGTCTCCAGTTTTGTAAGAGCTAGTTCAGATTTCCTGTTATTATATTTTAACAAGTGTTGCTGGATGCTCTATTGTAGTTAGTGTGACACCTTCACCTTCAAAGGCTTGCATAACCATGGTAGCAAGAGAAGTGCTTTATATAACCGACACCTATACTTTATTCTTTCTTTTTCATCTCTAGCTGGTACTTTTAGCAGGTACACACACACACAAAGAAAATGTGTCAAAAATATGTTTCCAGGAAGCCTAAAGGTGATGAAATTTAGCACATTTCTAGCTTTGCTGTTGAGCAATGCATACTTCGTGATGTAGTTATGATCAGAGTGACACTGCGTTTGTCAGTCCCCTGCCAAAATGGCCACTCTTTGCAAAGAGAAGCCAGATAGAGCTCTTGGGGCTTAAGAGTGTTTAGTCTTAGTCATAATGGATGTGCATCAAGGCGAGGCACAACTTTTTAGATGTGGCTATTTGGTTGGTTTTTCGTTTGGACTTCAAGTCTGCAAATTTTAAGCTGCTCCACCATTTCTTAATACTTACATGAGTTGATTTTAAGGGGCGAAGGGTAACACAACAAAGGGGTTGAACCGATTGTTATTTGGCAAGTTGTTGGAATCTTCTTATAACACTTTGGTTCCTTTGTGACAGACGGGAAGCTTGAGCTATGCAAACATACATACCACTTCTTAGATGGTGGCTGCTCAATGCTGATGCAACAATGATAGCAGTGTATAGCTGGCAGATTGTGGAAGCGTCTGAACAGTTGCAGTGTTCCTGTTACCTCTATCAGGCAGAGCTTCAGTGGAAGCATCAGTGGCATGCAATAAAATTTAAAAAAAATCATTTTCAACAGCTCTTCGAGTTGTCTTTCAGGGCAGACTAGCCAGTCTCTTATTAAATTTACGAGGCAAGTTATGAAAAAGATCTTACGTTTATATATTTTACCACTTGGGTGCCTCGCAGAGACGGCTAGTCTAAACTACTTTGACCCCTCCTCTCTCACCTCCCACCCACTCCCCCTTATTCAATTTCATGATCTTATTACCCTTAATATTTTTCTCACACACAGGTATCATCCCTTATTTACAGCTCTACTTGGTGTTGATAGCGGCATTGATTTGAGGCTTGGGTGTCCATGGAAGTGCTAAAAGAGCCACTCCCCCTTACTTAACACTTTTGACCTCCGTTACTACAACAACTGGACATATAATAAATATTTATTAAGCATTCGAATTAGCCAAGACGTGTCTAGTGGTGGGGGGATTTTCCTGCCCAGTTTGAAATAGATAGGATCCCAGCTTATTGTGGTCTTGGAGCAACAGTGCCAATGTTTACTTCTCAAGTGCCTTTGACTGTTTCACTGACAGGATTTGTGCTCTAATATGGTTCACAAGGATTATCCGTTTGATATGTGAAAAGATTTTCTTTCATGCATGAATAGCAGTAAAGCCTATTTGCTATGATCTAGATAGGTTCCTACAGATTAACTCACAACCACTAAGTGAGTGTGCATATATATATGTGTGCGTGTGTGTATATAGATGTGTGTGTGTGTGTGTGTGCATTGTCTCCCATTGCTGCCTCCAACCAGCCTTGTCTACAACTTCTTCCACCACATCTAAAAACCCACATCAAATCATGCACCTCAGTTCACTCAGCTGGTAGCACTCTGGTGGTTATGGATAGTCTGTTAATTCACCATGAATATCTTTATCCCACCCACTCCCACTTAACCTGTGACTGGTACAAACACTTGCATGAATATCGGTAATTGGGTGGGTGTGGCTAGCCACAGCTTTAACTTCCTCGTGCAGATGGTTTTGGAGTAAACATGACATTCCTTGCATTCCTAGACTTTTTAAATGACCACATAAATATCTTTATCAACTATCTGGAGCAGTTGTTGTGGCTTTCCAAATTGTGTTACGTGTCGAATCTTCTGCTCTACTAGTTCAAGAATTAGGCAGTGCACAGTTTCCTTGCTTCACTAACTCTCACATAAACTTTAGACTATATCCGTCACCTGGGAGATTCCTGCACTTTTAAATCATACTGGAAATAGAAGGATAGAGTTAGAAAGTTTTTATTAGACATTTAATGTGGTTTCTTTCACGTACATAAAAAAGGCTCTGGGATTTTACAGCCATTTTAATTTATGTACAATCAACTTGATTACTGGAGTTCTGTATTTACATACAGGGCAACTGATATGTGATAGTCTCACAATAGCATTCAGTGCCCATTGAATTTGTTTAATTATCTAATTTGAAATGGTTGTGAAGCCTAACTTTTTAAACATTACGTGTGCAGTATATTTTAAATAACCCTTCCTTTTCCTGCATCAAATGTGATTGGTCAGCTGAGCTCAGCTTGAGCAAACCTCAAGTTGGCCAGCATTGCTTTGTGGGTATTCATAAGTATAATACTAAGAGCTGATCTGGCTTCTCCAGTACAGCACATAAATTATGGTCATTTAAACTCATTTTTAAGTCACGCAAGCAATGACCATTTCTTGACTTCATGTAAGCAGTGACCACTTCTTGGCTTTATCCAAATTGGACTGATTTGCCTTTTTATGGGATAGCCAAATACAGTGTGTGCATGTATGACCTCAGCATATGTACCTACAGGGCCTTTTGGAGTTGAGAGAAGCTGACATAAAGAAGCTTGGAGTGGTGAATTCTAAGGACAGATCAAGAATGATGACCAGTTTAGCCTCTTACAGAACTAGCAGAGGATCTACAGTTACACGTAAGTTTTCTAATAACTTTAGCTAATTGTTCTCTTCCATTTTCAAAAGCTTGTTGACTTTTCTAATTGTAATTGTTTAGTTTGATTTGAAACTGTAGTAATATCCCTAGAAATAGACACAGTGTGTATGGTTACAGAAGCTGGGAAAGGAACTTAGAGAGTTACGGATGAGAGATTAACACATTGTTAGTAGGATGGCTGAGTCTTTTTGAACTCACCCTTAAAAGAGCAGCACAAACTCATCCCATGACTCCGGTCTATAAACAATGCATTACTGTAATTCACATTCAAGTATGGCATATACCTTAGTGACAGACGGAAAGGAAGGTGTAATAGTATCACCATTTTATGGCTTTCTAGCTAGGTGATTTTATCACGCCAGTCACAATATGAAGCTGTGAATCATTTCTTGTTGCGTATAAGCAAATAATAACAACAGCAAAAGGCATTCTTAATCCAGGATTAGAAAAAAGCTAAGCAATCAATAAAAATTGCATGTGGATGTAATATGACACTGCGTGTGGGCTGTCCCCTCTCATTCTCGCCGCCGGTGGCCAATATTTGCATCTTTTGCCGCTTCTATGTCCACATTCAGTGTGTGGTCCATCCGTGAACTCTCACCTCACACTGCCTCCCTTATGTAGGACTCCCTTTAGCTCATGTTCGCTGAGTTAGAGGCATGCCCATATTGAGCGGCTCAAGTTACATCAAGTGACAGAACAGTTCCTGATTCTTGTCATGAGATGGTGACACTTCATTAATTTGCCTCCATTCATCCTGTGCCGACCTCGTTTTGGTCGGTTTAGCCTTATTTCCCTTCCAAATGTTTCTCGTTGTTGAAAGTTCCATTTCAGACACACACAAAGCCCCGAACCTCGCGCATGAACCTTTTTCGCTCATTAATGGATGCCTGATTTATTTCCCTCAATTATACAATTTGTACTTCGAATCAGCTAGGACTGATATTTTGTAAACTTGATCGAAATATCAAAGCCGTTGCTTTTACGATGTACGACTTCCGCTGACTTGCAATTAGGGGGCCAGGTGTGCCATCAAAGGCAATGAGCCTTTTCCATCACATTTTGTCGTGGATTATGGTGTGAGTAGTGTTAATTATAAAATTAGACTTAACTGGCAGTTAATCCTGTAATGTAGTTGAGATGATTAAATTTAGTTTGGTGTGTGTGTGTGATGTGTGTGTGTGTGTGCAGCAATTCCAGCTACGCAGATTACACAGATTCAAGACTCACACAAATCGTTACTTCGAAAGGGATCTCTCAGAAAGTAAGGTTCTTCCCCCCTCCCCTTTCCTCCACATTCTCTTCCTCTTCCTCCATTAAATAAGTAAAGCCAGCCATCCCCGTCCAAGTTCCCCACTTTGATAGCAGACAAAAACATCAACATGATTCTAATTATGTAACGAAGCAAGACAGGCAGACAGACAGTACAATTCAATTAATATGGATATTATCCTCCAGGAGTTTCTAATGTTGTGTTGGCTCTTCAAACCAGGTTTGGCTGTGACCTGCCTGTCACCCTTTCCACATGCCAAGCCTTTTCTTTGTGGCCGAATACCCGACAATAGAAATTATGTGCACTTAAAGCTGTAATCAACACAACTGGCAAGGCTAATCCGGTACAGTGAGGTTCTTTATTAAGGCCAGGACATAGCAGTATCATAGCGTGCAGTGTTATGTGTATTTAACAGTACACACGCAGGCAATCTGCTGCTGGCCTGCTCGTGGGTTTATTGGAATGCCTTTGCCAAGTAAACAGTAGAGTGGAGGAAAACAAACATCCACATAGCTCGATAGTCAGGAAATGCACTATATGATTTCTAGAGGGAGTTGTCAGCCTTATAAAGAGTGGGACCACAGCCAGGCAGCTCTCATTTCTTAGTATCAAGTGAATTGCCTTAGCCATGAGCAGTAACTCTAAGACTTGGTCAGTTTACTGGGCAGTGGATAGCTAGTTCTAAAGTCACTACTGTTCTGAATTGACTCTTTGTTTCTTTCATCTTGCAGGTTGAACATCAAGAGCCTGCTTGGAAACAGTGGCTCAAAGAAAGTAAGTCCTTTTTTATTGTAATAGCTCTTTAAGTTTTAGCTAAAATCCCTTTGATGTGTTCTTGTCTTACTTAATTTTTAAAAACCCATTTAGGCATCCCATATTTATTACATAAAAAATGAATGGAATGAATTTTCAAATAATTTAATGAGGAATGGGGGTTCTAGCAGGCCTACCATGCAGGCAGCTGTGGAACTCAGCCTGTTTCCCCTTGGGCCCTGTCACTGATTGGGTTAGTGCTGGCACATTGGGCCTTGTAGCAACTGTCAAACTCTGCCAGTTCATTCTGGACATTCTTTTCCCATTCTCCAACTGTAGTTCCCAAGGGACACTGTAAGGCCAGCAGCTTGTAGGTAGCACCAGGTGTGGACAACTGCTCTCACATTAGGATGCCTTTCACCAGATAATTGCTCTCGGCAAGAAGCGGGTTTAACATACGAGTTATCTATCTAAACAATAAATTACTGGAGAATTTTCAAAGCTTTCTCTTGCATGCGCACACATGTACATACATGCTGCTTTCATGAGCCTAGTGTTTTGTGTATTTAAAGTCTCTTCCTCATCCGTTGGTCCAGGCTGGTTACATTGACAGAATAAAGGAATCCGAAGTTACCTTGTTAAGAGGTCTCTGTTTATCTGTTGTTTACTGAGTGGGTAGTGATAGTGATATGTAAGGGATTGGGGGGGGGGGGGGGGGGGGGGCAAAGAAAGACTAAGAGGAAAAGAACAGGAGAATGGTGTGTGAATGAAGGGTGTGTAGGGGGAGGGGGGAATGCGGAGGGGGATTATCTTGTAGACATGTCATCATAGTGTCATATAAATGGAAGGTGCGAAATTTAATCAATTTGTTAATCCTCTTAGTAACTAGTTTAAACTAGTCTAATATGCGAGACTAAGTGACATCTGTTGTACAGATGAGACCAGAACAGAATCCCATGAGAATTAATGAACCAAGTTGTGCTGTGATTCAATTAGTTCCATGTAAGGTTTGTAAGACTAATTATAATCCTGTTGTTTTTTTTTCTTCTTTTTTTTTTTTCTGCTGCAGAACAAGAACTCCAAAAAGGTGGCTGATTCCAGCCAGATCACTGAGTCCCCTCTGGTGTCAACCGTGTCCGAGATTGTAGATGAGCTTACGGTCCCTGTGGTCGGTTCAGTTGGCCTAGCCCCGCCTTCTGGCCAGTCCAGCGCCACCTCCAGCAACTCCTCACTGAGCTACTCCCTCCCTCCGCCCCCAGAGTTCGACAAGCCCAGCTCGTCTTCGTCGTCCGCCATTGCTGATTACGAGGAACTTCCAGATGATGTCCATCCTCTTACGCGGTCGGCAACTTTGGACGGTTCTAAGACCTTGCACATGCCTCAGCGCTACCCGACTGTGGAAAATGAATATGTCCCCTCCCCCGAGAACAGCCCACAGTTTAGTGCACAGCGAATGAGGGCCAACACATCCATTGGCTATCTCGGAGGAGGAAATGGAGGTGGAAGTGGCAACTATGGTGACCCCGCCCACTGGTACCTCCAGCACAGCGGAGTCACCCCACACCTGCAGCATTCAGTCAACAGCACTCCAGAGCTCGTCCTGAGAGCTAGACCCAATTCAGGTCACCACCACGCTCCTTCAGAGGCTAGCAGTGACTCCCCGGGGCAGATTATCCACAAGCACTTGAGTGTAGTGTCCATGGAGTCCGGCCTCAGCTTCGGCTATGATGTGGAGAAGGATTTCAACCCGGCTCTTCCACTCGAGACCCAGCCTTGGTTCCATGGGAAGATTATGCGTGGTGATGCCGAGATGCTTCTTCACGACGATGGAGATTTCTTGGTACGCGAGAACACCACCATGGCCAACACTTATACTCTGACGCTTCGCTGGAGGGGCGTGGCTGACCACACCCTCATAGGGACCACTGAAGTGGTCAGTACAACGGCCGGAATCAAAGTCGGCACAACCATCAAATATCAGTTTGACAGTGGAGCATTCGATAGCATTCCCGAGCTGATTTACAATCACCTGAAGTACCAAATTCCCATTGACAAATCCCAACACACGCTTATCACCAACCCTATCTGCAGAGCTGGAGGAAGCAACAAGTCCTCCATGTATGCTTCGTTCGGAGCTTTCCCATCCGGTCAGCGCAACAATGGATCCCCGGATTCTTCTCCTGCATTCAAAGGGAGGTCAGCTTCTCCCCAAGACCAAGTCCGAACGTCACAAATGCTTCGTCTCAGTAAGACCGTGAGCGTCAGTCCGTATGTCTCACCTAGGGACACACCCCCAAGGCAGGTGGATGTGGGCGGGAGTGTGCCTCAATATCACACTCGACTCTCTCGCCACTTGAGCAGCGGTGATCTCCTAGAGTCTTCCAAAGAAGACATCCAAGTCGCTCTGAGAAACGTCATAAGTCCACCTCCAGACACCAGAAATAGATCCATGACTCTCAGCGACTTCTACAGAAGAGGATCTGACGAGTCTTACTCCAGACTCCCTCACAGAGAGCACAAGGAACCAAGTGAGGGAGAAGACAAGCACCAGAGAATGGATAGCTTTGGGGATTACGAACTCATGGAGAGTGTTTCTATATTCGGAGACTCTCCAACCGGGCAACGTAAGATGAGCCCCATACCCCAAGTGCAAAACCTTCGCACTTTGCAGCGTCCGTACAGTGCAGACACATCACGGAGACCCCAGATGAGTGGCACGGACAGCAGCACCCTGGATCGACCCAACAGGATGAGAGAACGAGTCAAATATGCAGAAGTACGCTACGCTAAGAACCCAGATGAGACCCCCAGGGGTGTCATCAAACCCGGGCCATCCATCAATTATGCTGAGGTGCGATTTTCTCGTGCCAACACGGTTAGCGGCACGCCGTCTCCTCTGTACGATGTTGTTCCACCTGGTCGTCGAGAAGCATCCCCTCAAGCAATGGCTCAAAGTGCAGCAACACCTTACCAGTCCAGGGCTGAAGTATTAGCTCAGAAAATGCGTCAGGGAGACCCCAACTATGCTATTCCTAATACATTGGCATTCCGCCAGTCCAGCTTGGGTACCCTCCCTCCACGCTCATCAACAGTGAACTACTCCACAGTGATCCTTCCACATCAACATTCAGTAGGCACTCTACCGCCTTCTCATACCTCGTCCCCTTCAGCTTCTCTAGCTTCTAATTCCTCATCTGCTATTTCTTCTCACCAAGAACCTCCTCTCTACGCAATGCCTAAGAAGATACGCCCACAGTCGGCCACGGTCTCCCAAGATCTCTCGTCCAGCAATGACAGCTTACTGAGCGGCACATCGAGCAGCGTGTCTGTAAGCCCCGCGGCAAGGAGGCGTGTCATCGGGTCTTCACTGATCCACAGCCACACGCCCTCCACAAAGGTGCACCGCAACTTGCCCGGTTACGAAGCACTAGTGAAAGTTCACACGATTTTGCAAAACCACACTAACGAGGAGCTGGCCTACCACATGACGAGAACTGATGCTGTGTGCTTCATGCTAGCACCAAGACCTGGCGAAGACCAGAACATTTGGAGAGAAAGGTAAAGTAGTCGGCGTATTTAATCAAGGGGGACTAGAAATGATAATTTATTTTGTTCACATTTTGCAGAACTGCCCAAGTCACTGCCTCATCTGGAATGCTCTGTGGCCTTCAGACGCTTGCCGACACTTCAGCAGGAGAAGCTTTGTGGAAGAAACTCTATCACAGGTAAGTAAATCCTTTGCGGTTAATGAAATTTCCATTTAACATTAAAAGTGTGACTGCAGAAATCCTATTAGACCTTGTGTGATGCAAACTTCACTACGTACTGTTATCTGTTTTTGTTGCTAATGTTTTCTGGTAGTGTAATATAATAGTGTCAAACATGAGACTGCTATGAACATCAAAATTTAATTTGAATCAAAGCCCAGCTTTTAATTCAATTTATATATTTTGTGTGTTTACAGACACTTGTCTTTGTCACAAACGGTAACTCTGACGGTCATCACTGCCGGAGACGCCCTAGAGCGAGTGAAGCTCTTGCGTCGCTACATCAACGTCTCGCAACTCCTGCAAAGTCCATCAAACGGGAACCTGTTCTCATTTATGTCCGTCATGCAAGGTCTAGCCACGCCACAGGTGAGCATGTTATCAAAAGTTCGATACGTTATGGTCAATCATGGTGTTTGTCATTTCTTGGGTTTCCAATTTTTTTTCACTATTGCGTCATATGAGAGAGCCAGTCTGTGCATGTATGTCATACATCGGCACAGTAAGGAACCACATGTCATGTGTGATTCTCAAAAAATCCAATACAGATGAGTGTTTGTGGTCAAACACTCCCTGCTATAACCAACACACTAATCATTTGTTTGTTGTTTGTCCACCAAACACGCAATAGCCAACTGAGCATGCTCAGTATATCGTATATGTTTCTCCCACTCAAGTAAAAGCATATTGGGAAGTTCTAGATGATCTAATTGTAGCATTTCCTGAGGTAGAAATAGTACAGTCCACAAGGACTTTCTGTTGTTGTATCTGTTGTGTATTTTATAGTGTGAATTAGAATTTCTTCCTGTTTTTCTTACCTTTCGTGACTTTGCTAGCATTCTTTTGGCAATCACTGAGGGGAAGTCCTACATCATAAGGCTTCCTACTTCCTATTAGTCCTCATTAAAATTGAAATTTTAGGCTTTGTGGTGCAACAAAAAGTCTTATTAGTTCAGGAAGCCAGAAAAAGCCCATCAAATACAGTTACTATGGAGAACAGTCACCATGGTAGTCTATGTGGAATGAATTTTACTTGAGACTTGGTTAAAAGTTTAGAAGTGGCTTTCATGTAGAAAGCTGATACTTCTGTATAACTTAGTCTTAAGTGCTCTTTTTCCTTCTAAATTTAGCTTTCACTGCATGCGAAATATCCTTATTAGCTATGCTTCATAAGTGTTTCAATTTGTGACCTCTCTTTTCTCTCTTTGTATTTCCAGCTGACTGGTATGGCAGATTTGTGGCAGCTATTGCGAACGCAGCACCCTGAAGATATGGCCACATATGAGTCTCTGCATGGAATCTTGTCTTCCCTGGAACAAGGTTGTACCACCCTCCCTCTAGACGACCTGGTCATTCCTGCCATCCAGCCCCTTCGTGAATTTTTCCACTTCTCTGACCCATCCGTCCCAGGACCCTCCCCACCGTTGACGATGCGTCAGGATCTCGCGGCCGTGCGGGACTTTTCTGATTTGGCATCCAAAATGGATTCCTTGAGGGATATCGTGTCTGGGGCAGCCAGGATGACAGAGAATGCTTGGCACAAACTGCATCATCTGCAGTACAACTTTAACCTAGTGGAATTCTTCTCTCAGGACTTTACCCGAGTCTACCTCCAGTCTATGAACGTCGTTAGTGATGACCCCATGGAGAGACGGCGTCGGTGTGCTCTACTCATGGATGCTCTCATAGACAGAGTTGAGTCTAGTGAGGCTGTGTGAAACTAACTTGTCACTTAGTCCTTAGCTTCTTCAAATTTTGTTCTTTGTTGTTGTTTTTTTTTCAAATCTCATTCACTTTCAAAGCATCATTTCACAATTTCCATGCAATACATATCATTGCAGTCTTTATCTAGTTTCTGTACATTGCTTCACTCCGTATATAATAGAGATCTCCTGCAGGACAACTTGATCACATTACTCGTTTGCATCCAGAATCAACTTGCAACACAAAATCCTCTCATTGCATTTCTGGTGAAAAATTAGACTTCATCTTACATTTCTTTTTAATTCATCAAAGTTGTTCAGTGTATTACAATTTTAAATAAAGTGTGCTTTCTTATTTATAATATAAAATCTAAAAGGGTTGGTTATTGGTTCGTCAAAGAAGTTTGCTGTAATCGATACAAATGATGTGATGTGAAGGTAAATTAGCATGAAAGAGATCACTAGCAACCTTGAAGACAATCAAAGGAGTGAATGCAATACATGTACTACTACATCCAGTGCACAGCTAAAAAAATACTCTGTCTTCTCCCCTCCCCTCCCACTAACTTTTACTAAAGTGATGACAGTAAAATACGACACAATATACATGTACAGTGCTGAACAAATTGTGTATCTGCAAAGAATTCTCGTTCTATGTTCTATACTGAAGCAGGTAGCTACCATTGGTTTATACTATGGGATAGCAATAAAGCAATTAAGCGTTACTTTGCGCAGCTTCTCTGAACAATCTCCTTTCCACAGCATCTCCATACATGCACTTTCACATCACTTTTAAGAGACTAAATTGGTAAAGGGTTTTGCTTGCCGTAGTTTACTGTATAGGTAAAGGGTTTTTGCCTGCTGTGTGTCGTTTGTTGAGTGGATTCAGTGGTTAGAACGACCATTTTCAACGAATCCTTAAAAGGGGTTTACCCTCGGCATGTGACCATCAGTAAACAAAACGCTGAAGTGGCCGAGGTTTGGCGTGAAATTTTGGCTACCTAAAGGAGTCCTAGTTGAAGATGAACAGCTTATTTATGATCAACAAGTCCGGGTATGTTTCAGAACCTTAATCAGACTTATTCACACTATTCTTCCACGGTAACACCCACTTTAGTGGGCATTAATTAGACTGGTGAGCCACAAAAGGCAATGGGGAAGCCAAGAGTGAAATAGAACCATTGCTAAAGCTGTCGGTCACGTTTTACTTTAGGTCCTAGGTCCTACATTGAGCGCATCGCGTCGTGTCACCTTACTATTAATCGGGTTCAGCTATAAGATTGATGGCGTAAAAGTGTAATTAGTGGAATTTCAATGATATTAAGTAAGATATAAGGATTATATAGAACAAAAATTGGTTGATTAAAGTGGGTATTGTTCCTTTACATGCTCATACATTTTTTAAAAAAGGAGCATCATTTTTAAACTTTCTTCTCCACAAATATTCAGGTAAGTATGTGTCAAACAAGTCATCACTTGTGTTCATGGCACCTCTTTTTCGCATCATGAATTTCACCTGTGACCAAGTTCCTTCAATAGTTTGAGTGTGTGCCCCAGTGGTTGGATCCACAAAATTTATTGAGTGGTTGACCGTCTGGTGGCTCATTTCCAGAGATGTAATGGAAGAAGGGTATGACCTCCACTCATCAGAAATAACTGTGGTGCCAGGTAAAATGTATTGCTGAATGATTGGTAGTAGGGTTGCAGCGGTTCTATCTGGTACCTCAACCATGAACACATTGATGGTTCCCCTTTCTACACCTCCAAACACCCAATGGCCATCTCTGTAAGGTGATGCGACGCGATGCGCTCAATGTAGGACCTAAAGTAAAACGTGACCTAATATTGTTGACCCAATGTTGTGCTGTCCATGCCTTTAAGAAGTTATCTCTTATAGACTATAAATTAGATAAAGTGTGCCACTTCCCCCTTGAGTACATATTTGATGCATTAAAGTCCTGTATTTGGTGTGCCTTGTGCTCGTGTGGTGGTATAGGAGTATGACGATGGAGATACAGTGCTATCTCATTAGCTTGGTCTAAAATAGTGTGTTAGTTTATAAGAAATAATTCAAATCAGTTGTATTATGTCATGTATGTGAAATTCAGTGAAATCTTCATGGAGAAGCACTGGAAGAGCGTTGTGAATCGCTCGGTGTGTGATTACTTCTTCGAAGCTCAGGCGAAGGCGTCGACTCCATCAGACGTGCCACCAGTCATTCCTACTCCTCACTATTACCTCATCTCAATCTTTAGAAACAACCTCTACTTTGTGGCAGTCACTCAGAGCGAGAGTAAGTGTGTGTGGTGTGTGTGTGGTGTGTGTGTGTGTGTGTGTGTGTGTGTGTGTGTGTGTTTGTGTGTGTGTGTGTTGGTTTGCATGTGTATGTGTATGTTTGTACATGTGTGTGTGCATGCGTATGTCAGTGTCCGATATGTAGATTTCCTATTTATCTGCACGTTGTACCTAATCGATGTTGACTCTATAGTTTCTATAACATTTGATGGTAGAATTGGTTAACTGGTAGGTATGGGGTATCTTTTAGGTCTAGTGTTTCCTCTATAATCCATAACTTCTCTGTCTCCTTGTATGGCAGTCCCGCCGTTGTTTGTGATAGAATTCCTCCATCGAATAGTTGACACTTTCACGGAGTATTTCTCAGACTGCAACGAGCAACGAATTAAAGATCACTACGTTATCGTCTATGAGGTACGACTAAACTAGTCAATTAGTCAATATCAGTCCCTGCCCACCACAGTTACTTAGACTGGTTGTTGTGATCTTGCAGCTGTTGGAAGAGATGCTGGACAATGGCTACCCACTAGCCACGGAGTCCAATGTCTTGAAGGAGCTCATCAAACCTCCCAGTATCGTCAGAAATGTTGTCAGCACTTTCACAGGAGACTCTCAGTGAGTGGTGGGTGTAGTGGGTGTGGTTGTTGTGATTCGACCACACCTCTCGTATGAACTCCCTTCTTTAGTAATTGTTGTTGTTTTTGTTTTGGCTCTAAAACTATAATCTCAGGATGAAAGTGGGTGTGGTTGCTTTGTAATCTCGTGGTCCAGAGTTCAGTGCATTGGTAGTGTTTAGTAGTGACTTGTTCCTCACCTTGTGGTTGCTATGGTTACAGTGTCAGTTCTACACTGCCCACTGGGCAGCTCTCCAACGTCCCATGGAGGAGGTCAGGGGTCAAGTACACCAACAATGAAATATTTTTGGATCTCATTGAAGAGCTAGATGCAATCATAGACAGATCGGTGAGTGAGACCCTGACCCTGTACTACCAGATTTAAATGGAAATACTACTTGTGTGTGTGTGTGTGTGTGTGTGTGCGTGTGTGTGTGTGTGTACATGTATTTGTTTGTTTGTGTGTGTGTGTGTGTCCTCAGGGAACTACTGTAGTGGCAGAAATACAGGGCCGGGTAAGTATCAGTAAATATACTGGGAAGTGGTAACTAAGTTCATGTAGTTACATATACTGTAAACTAATTTCCACTGAGTCATAACATTTAAATACACTTGTAACTAACTCCACTGGTGTACAGTGGCCACAATCGAGGTGCGAGTGACAGTTTTCAGTGAAGCTAAACAATGTTGTAGGGAAACTTATTATGACTTAGTTAACTTCACTAAAAAATTTCAATGGTTTAGGCGGCTGGGTATTTAATGAACAAAATTATGACAAATGAAAACTGCAGTATGTATGAATGAAACGAATATCTAGAGTACCTTGTCATCATGCTAGTTAATGTGTATGTTTAAAAAGGTTAAATGTGGCATTTGAAATCAATTTTTCATCAGTCATTCATTGAAGACGGCTTTTAACAAAGCACAATTGAATTGATGTTTTGCACTTGTTACTTTTGTCTGGTCGCCAGGGTTGAATGTGTTTGTATTATCACATGTGAATGGCTTGGTCGGCAAGGGGTCTCCATTATTATGTGGTTAGTGTGCTGTTGCAGTTAGAGTGCAAGCTGTCCTGTTTGAATATTCTCCATGTTATGTATTTCTGCAGGTGGAGTGCAACAGCAGATTATCAGGAATGCCAGGTAAAGGGTTTCACTTTAAAATTTTCTCACATAATGATGGTGCTGTAAATGCTAACATTTCTAATTTTCATGATATAGATTTTTTTCTTCATTTGGCCAAGTTTGCCTTTTATTATTTGATTTTGATTTTATTGACCAAGCCACTCCTTCTACTCCACAATTTTACCTTGTGGCCTTTCTAGTAATCATGCAGGGTTGTGCTAAAATTGACTGCCTTTTTATTGTTGTGATGTCATTCTTCCAGACCTTACTCTGTCCTTCATGAATCCCCGCCTCCTTGATGATGTCAGCTTTCACCCGTGTGTCCGCTTCAAGCGATGGGAGGTGAGGAGGTGTGCATCAATTGGAATGTGTTGCAGTACTACTTGTTTGTGTGCACACAGGCCGAGAAAGTGTTGTCCTTTATTCCTCCTGATGGCCATTTCAAACTCCTCTCTTATCAAGTGGGGGCACAGCAGTAAGTGGAACATCTGTTAGATAAGGTGTAACCTCTGATAGTGAATTCTCAATCGAGCAAATTACCTCTATTCACCGCTTGCTCCCTCCAATAGAAAATGTATTGCTTGTCATGTCGTAAAACAGAAACCTCTTATTTGTGAATTGGAAGACCCAGATTGTTCTCAGTTCAGAGGTTCTACTGTAGTGTAATGAGGAAAGGGAAAGAGAGGGAAGGGAGGCTTGTGGGGAGTGGTATAGGGTTGGTGAGGTTGTTAATGATGATAGCAACTTGATGAGTTTCATTTACTCTCTCTCTTTGTCTCTCTTTTTGTCTCTATCTCTCTGTGTGTGTGTGTGTGTTAGCATGGTGTCCCTTCCGGTATACGTCACTCCACAGTTTACTTTCGCTCAGGGAACGGGTAAGTTCAATATCAAACTGGGGCCCAAGCAGACGATGGGAAAAACTGTAAGTTTGAATGTGTTACCAGTAGCTGGTACTACACAATGTTCTTGTTGTTTTTTGTTGTTGTTGTTGTGTGATCAGGTAGAGGATGTGAAGGTGATCATCCCCATGCCCAAGTGTGTCACAAATGTCAACCCTACCTGCACATGTAAGTTGGTCACACCCACTTCATAGACACACCCACTTAACAAACTGGTCCACTCACTGTTTCAATGTTGTGAAGTTGGTATGCCGTCGTATGATCCAGTCAATCGGATAGTGTCCTGGCATGTGAGTTGGTCTAATCCATCACTTAAGACTGTTTATTTGAAATTCTTGTTTGTTTGTTTTTTCTTTTTTTTTAGATTGGGAAGATTTTGCCACAGAAGTACATGTCGCTCAATGGCAGTGTGAGTAGTTTGTGTGTTTGCTTTAGCTACTCGATATTAACACAGACAGGGTTTCATACAGAGGTACGGGTGCCCTGGGCTTCCCCCCCCAAAATAAATAAATAATATTTACTACTTAATGGTATTCTGTGGTTATGATTTACAGTGGTATTCTGTGATTTTGTTGTTCGTGATCTAATATTTGGTGAAAGTTCACTTCAGTTAATTGAGGTCCTTCAATTGCAATACACATTAGTCTTCCAAGATTGATGTCACTAGTTCTAGACCCGAGACGATTTTTAATCAAATGGGCGTGGTTTCAGCTAAAGTGGGTGTTGTCAAACAAATATGTGCGTCGCTGCCGCTGCCGCTGCCCCCCCCCCCCCAGAAAAAAATCCTGTATGAAACCCTGGCAGACATCATGCATGGCATGTGAACATTTGTATTAGCACATGCTGTGCGTGCATGTGTTCTCACTGCTTGTGTTCTACAAATTTACATATGCGTGAGATACACAGTTTAGTTTGGAATAACATACAAACAGGTCCAAGAAATGTGAAAACAAAAACAACAACAACAACAACGCTAACTTGTGTTCAATGGTATTCGGTGAAACCTTCAGAAAGTGCAAGATAATGCAGAAAAATATGGACCACCTTGCAGTAATCACGGATTGATCCAAGTATAGAATAAGACTTAAGCATCTAATTAATATATTTAACGGATTTGTTATGTGATAGGAAGTAAAGGATTCTTATTGTTCTGTCCATTAATTTCAGGTCACCCTACAGCCTGGTGAAGTCCCTGAGAGCAACCCAACCATAATGGTGAGTGAAAGGAAGGCAGTCTATTGTTCCTTGCATGAATATATCAGCACAGGAATATGTCAAATCTGTTTCGTCTGCATAGGTGGAATTCAAGATGAACCAGGTGGCAATCTCAGGGTTAAAGGTTAACCGGCTAGACATGTACAACGAGGTGAGGTTTAAGTTTATATAATTGGAATACATTACCGTATTATCCAACTTTTTTGTTGTGCAGAGATTCAAGCCTTTCAAAGGGATCAAGTACATCACGAAATCTGGCAAATTTCAAATTCGTTCTTAAAACATTATTTCTCAGGTGGATCTAGTTTGTTGGCATTTGTTTTATTTAAAGTCCACTTGTGTTATTGTCGTGTGCCGTATTGTCATTGATTTTTTATTACATGAATGTTAAAAGAATTATTATTGGTTGGACTGTCTGGGAGTAAGGCAGGGAAAGAAGTGGAAACATATACACAGCTACAGAATAAAGGATTAAAACAACAACAAAACACAACAACCTGGGAACCAGGTTCATTCTTTGAAATTGCATACCCTACAATGTGTGTGTGTGTGTCACATTTGATTTGGGTAGTAAAGGATACGGTAAATGTGACTTCTTCACTCGGATGGTGGGCAACTACATATTGGCGTGTGGTAGAACCATCAATAACATCCAAAAGTGTTCTGAAGGTAGCCATGCTCTCATTCAAATATCAGTAGCTGCTACAGGTGTCATTATTTGTTGTTGTTGTTGTTGTTGTTGTTTTAAGATAGCAAATTTTTCTCTTGTGTTATTGTATCACTACGGAGAGTTTGACCTCAGTTGACCACTGAAGAGGACTTTGGCAAGAAGTCTAAACATTGGGTCAAGTTACACTAATTGGCTGTTAAACTATAGAAATTATTATAATATTTTCAGCGAGAATGACTGAATCAATGTAATAATAGTAGAACAACAACAACAACAATAGTAACAATAAGTCAAAATTTTAAATATTTATCTTCCTATCTTTAGCTTCAAAAATTAGCCTTAAATGAAATTCCAAGCACATAATGTAGAAATCAGTTTCTCTCAGCTAGAATTATCTCATTAACTGATAGCACTGTCCATTGTTACACCCATTCATATTTCAACTACGGGCATTCATTTTTGTATTCTTGGCTGGGCGTGGTCACCTGATTGATGGTTAACTTTCAAACGGGGCGTCGCCCCCTTCACAGTGTATTGAATTTAACCAGGGCGGACCTTTTTCATCCAGCTAGTTGAAAGATGCTGTGGTAGTCAGTCATTAGTCATTCTTGTTAGGGGTCAAAATGGACTCTGGACATACCCCAGCAAATTTAAAGTAAGTTGTTTAATCTTTCCTTTCTCTATCTATTCGAGAGCTGTCGGCGACATTGGATAGCACTCATTTAACATCTTTTTTTCCTCCTCACACGACAGGACAATGATTGTGATAAGTGGTCCTAGTTCAGCGGGGAAGACAATGCTATGCAGAGACTGGTGCAATCACCACCCTGAGTTTCATCGTGTTGAAGAAGTAGCCAGAGTCATTATGAAAGACAAGAAAATAGACAGACCTAAGTTAGAATGTTACGTACAGAACATCAGCGATGGCAACTTTATGCAGTTTCAACAGGATATTTTCGATAAGCAGGAGAGAGTGGAGAGAAAGGAAATGTCAGAGAGAGAATATGTGATACTAGACAGAGGACCTGATCCTATAGTGTTTGCAGCACAAGTTGTTGGACACGATGCCGCCCTAAAGCTTGGTCAATCTCCATCAGCTCAGGCATGCTTCAGTGACTACAAGTGGAATAACTCTTTACTGGTTATCATGTGCCCTCTGGGTGAAATTGAAGATGATGGTGTTCGTTATGTTCCTACAAGGAAAGAGCAGTATGAATACATAGACATTTTGAAGTACTTCCTTGGTCATTACAAAGTACCATTTGAATACTGTGATAAGACAGACCGCATGGAGAGAGTGCAATGGTTACAGGATATGCTAAATTTGCATGGTTTAAAGACTGGTCAAGATAATCAATCAATGAGTTGTGTCTGCCATTTTTAAAAGCCATTTAGTTAATTTCATTTTTATATTTTTATATTTATCGTGGTCACATTTTATACTTCATTTCTTTTAATTCACAGTGGATTATTATTATCAATAAATTGCATATTGAAACTATACTAATACTAGAAAGTTAAACTTGCTTCAACTAACCCTTTCACTGAGTGTTCACTGTGGTAGGAATAGAGGTAGGCCTCTCATGCACTTCTCACTCTAAACTTCACAATCAGACAATTTGAAATTAGGTTTTGGGTGTACATATAAAACAAATAAAATAGTAATAATGATCACAATGGTTGGGACAGTCCAGATATTAGCATGTCCAAGCCATTTATCTGATATTTGACTCACCACCAATTACTTCCTGGTACTATCAAGCTGTAATGCTCCAAAATAATTCTAAGTTAATTTAGTCAAAGGTAGTTTAGTTAGCTATCCCTAAGCTAAATGGCTTATGAACATTCAATCCTCGCTCATCATCATTCAAGTCCCCATAGCCACTAACCAATTCAACAATATAAAACAGAACAATTCCACTGACATACCAATGACAAGTAATGTCACAATTTTATAGCTATAGCTACTGAGAAGTTCTTCATTGTGTAGATCTGATGTGGAATGGTACTTCACTCCATGTCTTCCCCAAGTGTGTGGTAGGGTGGCCATCGATCTTAAAGGTAAACCCTCTACATGAGAACAGACAGTACTTCTGATTGCTCTCAGTGGAATAGCACACATGCCCCCACTTATTCCTGCAACCTGCACACGTCATCTTTTCCGTCAGTAGCAGTGATCTTGAAATCCAAATTTGCTCGTTATTAGCTTGACGTATAAACTGGTTCCTAATTTTGTCCTCGGGGACAACATGGTGTGCTTCATCCTCTGCTAGCAGGCTTATGTCCTCACCTGAACACACTTCTTTCTTGCACTTCTTGCAAATCATAGTAATTGAACTTGCAAGATGTATTTTTCTATTTTCCTGAAGAATTTTCTTTGTACGTTCTTCACTTAGCAGTTTACTTTGCAGACTTCTAATTTCATCTCTTCCAGTCTGCACCAATGAATTCATGAAATGAACAACTTGGAGAATGAGGCCTTGGTTCTTGACTTCTTGGCTTTTAAAATTGTTAGACGTGCTCAACACAGTGTAGCAGTCACTATCATCAGCTCTGGCTCTTCCTTCTGCCTGTATCTTTGCGATATCACTGGAAACATGTTGATAGCGTATGACCAAGTTACAGTCTGGTATGTCCAGGCCCTCTTCAGCAACAGAAGTGGCTACCAAGACATTTATGCTGCCTTCACTGAATTTTTTCAAGACGTTTATCTGCCTCTCTCTAGTCATTTCATCTCCCATCCCTGTGTAGCCAGTTATGAGGTCCGAAACGATCCCTATCTCTCTAAGATTGCCACGCCCAGATAGCCATTTCTTCAAGGCAATGGTGTGATTCTTTGTTCTTACAAACACTATTGCACGAGACAACCTGTTACTTCTGAATTTCTGTTCAAGAATACTTTCAATGCCTATGAGTAATGGATTTTCTGTTTCTGGAATTTTCCGCAGTTTGGTTAACAGGTCTTCTTTTTCCGTTCTTAGATTTTGCTCATGATCTGTAGCACTGTCGTCATCTGGAATGTCTGACATTCCTTTCATAGTTCTTATGGCATCCATTTTTGTGAAATCCATGTAAACACTAAGAGCTGAACAGAACTTGAGTAACTCATTCAGTGTACTAATTTGGTCTCGATATGCTTCGTTTGTACTAGCTTCTAGGGCCTCTTTACGCTTAATTACGAAAGTTTCGTATTCCTGGGACCACCTTTCATATTCACAATCCTGAAAAGTTTTGACAAAATTTTCTAGTACTTTCATTGAAGCAACGACTTCGCTAATGAATTCATCTGCTCTATCACGTGGCTGCAATACTTGAAGGGTTCTGGAAGGTTCTTTGTTAAATTTTCCAAGTTTTGATGGATTTTTAACTGATACAATGCCACCAGTAGCATCGAGATGAGCTTGTAGATTTTTAATGTGATCGCTGATGTTGCTTCGATTTCCAGCTCCTAAGGAAGCTGTCATACCTATGACTTGAAAATCTTGTAGAGACTGTCGTTCTTCAAGGTAAAGTTTCATGAGCTTCGCGTACACATGTTCTTTGACAGTGTGGTGGCATTCATCTAGCACAAGCATGCTAAATTGAGAGAACTTAACCCTCTTCTGGAGAATCTCTTCGTGAAGCTTTCCAGCAGTACAAACGGAAATATGGTCATTCGATTCTCTCATATTTGGTGGTTCTGTTGATAATGCTGATCCAAGTTCCCCTCCTGTGTAGACATTAACACAAGCATTCGGGATGTACTCTTTCAGTCGAAACATTTGCTGGTCAGCAAGTGGTTTTGTGGGTACAATGAATGCAACTCTAGAATTTGGTATCTTTGTGAGATGCCTTGCTATGATTGTGGCAGATACCAGCGTTTTTCCACTTCCCGTGGGTGCTACAAAAATGTAATTTTTCCCTTGTAGTCCGGGCTCAGCTAGTTCTTGCTGATACTGACGAATTATTTGACCTGGTTTTAGATTTACTAGAAATTCTTTAGGCTTGTCCGATTTGCACAGAACATTGTCCTTAGCTATTTCAGCCATCGAGTCACTATCCTCTTGCACAAGTGGTCCAGTCATGGAGTCTCCAAGATCCTCTTCTATAATTCTAGCTGAGGAATCTCCAAGATTCTCAACTCTAGCTATGGAATCACCAAGACTTATTCGTTTCAAAGGAGGTTCTGTAAATGAATAAAAAGTAAGTACTTACAATAAGCATGTAGACTTTAGTGTACCTGCAGCTTCCGATGAGTCAGGTCTATTTTTCTGTTTTCCAAAGGTTACCAAAGCTTCTTTGTAAGAAGCTCCACTTATCCCCTCGGCACATTTATCCACTTGGAACGCTTGCACTTTGTCATCATCAGAGCTTCTTTTGTGATCTTCATATATTATCATACAAACAATGTTGTCACACATAAGTAGAAATATTATTACTAAAGCACTTACTCATTAATTTAGTTAGAATCTCTTTGTATATCTTCGGCTTGGACCTTAAAATGCCCATGAACACATTCAAATTGTCTCTGTCCAGTTCTACCTTCAAAATAAGTGACTGAACAATAAGAGAACTCTTCTCTTCTTTCTCCAACATGCTTTTGGAGTTGATTATGGTGTTGTAATCAGCCTCAGAAAGAAGACCTTTACGTTCCATCTCTCCTGCCACCCATTCCATTTCAAATGTTAGTGCAATCTTGAGTTTTTGTCTGAACTGTTTCAAGACTTCTACTTCAGAACTACTTCCCTCGGCAACAACCATCGCATTGTCCATTGTCAGCTAGCCACTAAATAGCTACACAACAACATAGTGAAGCAGACTTATGTCTATGATTAGTTGTATTTGGCATTCTTTCAGTGATATCTAACTCATATCAAAATGAGCAATTGAAGTCCAAAGTAATCTACTTCCCTCCCCCTCCCCTCCCCCTCCCCTCCCCCTCCCCTCCCCCACCTCAATCCCACTCCCATCAAACTTCACTTTTTGCCCAACTTACATGACTTGAGAGAGAAAACCTTGTCAGCAGTACTAGTGGAATTACTGAATTTGTGTAGCCAAGTTTTATCTCCCCACTATCAGGATGAGGTTTCACATATTTGGAAGTGTTTACCTCTGCTGGTTGAATATGAATTACATTAGTGGGCATTGCTAAGTATATTCACAATAGCACTTGGAACTTTTATTGAGCTACCATAGCTAGTTGGAGATAGCTCTAGCAACACAAGCCGAAGACAGTTGTCAATTGTTCATGCTAATATATTTAGAAAGACTCACTGCAAATATTAATAATACCACCATCTCAAATGTGTAAGTTCATATATTATATAGACAGGCAATTATTGTGTAAACTGATTTATGATAAAGTCAGAACATTTCTCTAGTGATACGTACATAGGTGATCTAAACCTGAATCATGAGCTTAAAAAATAGCAATTAAAAAAATAGTGCAGCCTATTGCCTACTTAGCTAGCTACAAATGGCTTGAATTGCCAGCATAGTAAATTCAAAGAGCGCTTGAAATAATACTTATGGACATACTTGCAGTAATAAACAATTGCATAGAGTAAAAAATTATGCTGTGTGAAAATTGAACACAAACGTTTGCTGTGATATATCACAAATTTTAGTGTGCCGCTCTTCAGTCTTCTTCCTCTGATGCCTTTGTAGCTACAGAGTCTTTGACTTCCTCCTCTGCTTCCTTCGGAACTACAGAGTCTTTGACTTCCTCCTCTGCTTCCTTTGGAACTACAGAGTCTTTGACTTCCTCCTCTGCTTCCTTCGGAACTACAGAGTCTTTGACTTCCTCCTCTGCTTCCTTCGAACTACAGAGTCTTTGACTTCCTCCTCTGCTTCCTTCGGAACTACAGAGTCTTTGACTTCCTCCTCTGCTTCCTTCGGAACTACAGAGTCTTTGACTTCCTCCTCTGCTTCCTTCGGAACTACAGAGTCTTTGACTTCCTCCTCTGCTTCCTTCAGAACTACAGAATCTTTGACTTCACTAATGTCACGAGAAATTTCATCCTTGTCATCTACTCCGTTACGATGAACTCCATTAGATTCCTTATCTTCTTGTTTTGTAGAGGCATTACCTTCAGGGGTGTTACCGGTGTCCTTGGAAACTGGTTTGATATCCTCTGGATTATTATAATCTGTTCTGATGTCCCCTGTGTTAGAAACTCGGCTAATACTCTCAGCGTTAGAAACCTCTTGAGTTTCAGTGCTAGAAACTTGGCTGATATCTTTGGTACCTTCAGAAACCTGATTTACACCTTCTGTCAGAACATCTCCAGTGCCTTCAGGTTGAGAGGATTCACTGATGTTTTCATTTGGATTCTCTAATGGCGGGCTTTCTGTTGTCTCCGCTGTTCCTGGAGGCGATGGTGAATTTTCGTTCACTTCAACCGTTGTGGCTCCATATTGGCTCCAAATATTTTCAGAACAATGAACTTTCAATTGCTTCATGCTCTTTTCCCACAGTTGATTCTGAAACTGCTCATTTCTGAGCAACACAATAAAAAATAATTAAAGTAGAAGTGTGTGTGTCTGTCTGTGTGGGTGCATGGTATGTATGTGTGGTGTATGTCTCTGTCTGTGTGTCTGTCTGTCTGTCTGTCTGCCTGCCTGTCTCTGTGTGTGTGCTTAGCTTTTACCTAGAATTTTCACTAGACTCTACAACTTTGCAGCTTTCGTAGTAGAAATGTTGCTGAGAATTCAGTTCTGGATTCACTGCACAGTTTAGACTAGTGGCTGCTCCTTCTACGCATGTTCGACCAAAGGCTGCAAGCAGGAGAGGAAAATTTCATTTGAAGCTACACTTTAAGGTAGACAGACAGACTTACTGCTGGATGCAATATTGAAGAGGAAACTTATGGTCCAATCTTGTACATTGCGGCCTATTTCTGTATTCACCTACAATAATAATAATTATGAACAAAGTTAATGCTGCAATGCCAGTTAAAGGTTTAGATTTTATTATACCATAATATACAATAGCTATATATATATATATATTTATTTATTCCACCCTAGATATCTTCACAATAATCTTTAGGTACATGACCTGTGAAATAACTCACCCTGTACTGCACAAGCTCATTACCCTTGTAGTTATAGAAACTGGCCAAACTTTTTCAATTTTCTTGGTTTTTACAGCTACCTTCCTCAGGTGCACCTACTCAACCCAGTTAGAGCAGCTGCTAAAATATCAGCTGGGGGTGTGAGTAGCCCCTACAACCAAGCTGTGAGATACCCATCTTCTAGTACCAACTACAGTAGTGAAGATATCTAGTGTGGAATAAACCACTTATTATACTTGTCAGTGTTATGGCAAGATATTTCACTCTCAGGCTTTATTTTCACTTGCCTCTGGCTCTTGAAAATAAATTAGCCTGCTCATGAAATATTTTGCCATAGCACACTCTGACTCCTGTAATAAGTACTATATATATATATATATATATATATATATCCATCCAGTGTTTAGATTTTGTAATGATTGACATGGAAACTTACAAAGCCAGGATGAGGTGAAGAAAAGGTGATGTGTCTGTTTTGAAGTTTTCGTTGCAGATAATATCCTGTCATCACCTGAATAAAGATTGCAATTAGTGAAAAGACATAATTTAATTATCGTATTTCTTTCCTGATCTCAAACAATTTATTTCTGTTCCTTCACACGAATTGCCTTTCAAGATAGCTCAAGGATTTCATTATTTCATTTCCTTCCCTTTCTACTTACGTTGTATAATTTAGTATTCAAGTACGTGCCCATTCGTCCGTACTGGTCGGCCTTCAATTCATTGAGTTCACCATTTGGATTGAAGACACCTTTGAAGTGTCCATCGGAAGTCACAAATAAAACACGAACGTCCTTTGAGGAACCAGCCGTAGCTAGTAAAACAGGGAGGAGTTCCAGAGTGAATAGCAGTGGACCAAGATGATTCACCTTTGGGAAATAAATTTTCAAGATAACTTTTTTTCTACCCCCCCCCCCCCCCAAAAAAAAGCAAAAAAAAAAAAAAAGCATTTTACTTTAGATTTTACCTGAAGTTGTATTTCTATTTCATTAACAGTGACACCTAAATTAAATCAATTCATGGATTAAAGCATGACATTTCAAAAACCAAATCATGTAATGTGTGAGCATTTATTGTATAAAATTTCTCTAAAACTAGTGGTGCGCTCGAATAGCGCAAATGCATGGCGAGCGAATAAATATATGAGTATAGGTAAAGATGATTTGTAAAGGAAATCGCTAAGTAATAGCAATGATTAGGCATGAAGAGTTAACAATAACAGAAGTACCTGAATAAACTTCGAAAGCAGTGGCAAAGAAGCGCAGCTTGACAATTTGCCATTCAGTCTTTCGCCAAGAAGAGAGTAGCTATAAACTTTTTGGTTGAAACAAAGTTGCGTAAGGCAGTGCAGCAGGATTCTCCGTGCTCGTTAATTGAAAAATACTGGAACTGTGAACGCTTTACCTAACTTACGTAATTAGAAGCGCGGGCGAAATTTTTTGACGTACGCATACATACCTACATATATATATATATATATCTGAAATCTCAATTGAACACGACTGATAGTCAGCTTCGCTCGCTTCGCTCGCTCGCTGAATAATATTTGCTAAAGAGTGATGTGATTCATAATATTCATAGACAGAAATAATTTCTTTGTCTATATAATAATATGCTTGTGTGTCAGCAATGATGATGGTGTGTATTCACAAATAATTCAAGAGCTAACCAGAGTTGGTAACTAGTGTTGCACACTGGTGACCAAGGCAGATATTGCCTAATTTCAACCCAAGGTATGGCAAGCATCTGTAGCAGCTGCCTACACAGATGTAGCAGCTGCATGTAACAGCTGGCTGCAGCTGCCAGCATAAAAAAAAAAAAAAAAAAAAAATAAAAAAAAAAAAAGCCTCCCCCTTAGCATCATGTGTCTGGTGCAGTCTAATACTGAAGCTAGTATTTAGTACTGAACACCAGTTTTGAACTACAGGTGGTGCTATCTGTTGAAAATGTCAAAAAGGAGGTCGATAGAGGAGGATAAGGGAATCTATGGGCTGAAAAGAGGAATAAGAAAAACAGGGCCGGGATGGCTGAGGAAAAAAAAAGAGAGCAGGAGAGGGAAACCATTATGCTTTGCACTCCTAATTTAATACGTCAGGCACCACTGTGTGGTGGGATACTTGCTAGTTATAATATTACACAGTGATTGGAAATAGCTTGTACTCACTCATATCTTACCCACACACACACATCCTTATTAAATATTTTCTGTAGTATTGGCACGCTAAGCTGACCTAATAGTATTCTATTAGTATATCAAGTCAGTAAACTATAACCATACTGTGAGGAGGAGCGCATATTCCAGCATTGTTGACTAGGATATGGAGTGGCAGGTCCTTCTCCGTGAACAGCTTCGCACAATCTCTGGTAGACTCGAATGAGGCCAAATCAAGCTCGAGGTACTCTATTTGGACTTCATTTCCACTGATAGTAGTGGCATTCTTACCAACACGCTCCTTTACTGCATCGCTGTCATCACCGCTGGACACGCCCCCAGTTGCTTTGCCAGTTTGTGCTATGCCATACTTCATGTTAATGATTGCCTGTAGGATAATGTGTGGATGGAGTGTGCCACGTATAAAAAGCATAAACAAATATCCGATAGCTATTTAGTCAATCTCAACGTAATAATTGCCTATAGGCGAATGTATGGGTGGGGCGTGCTAGTAGTTTTAAAATGTTATCTAATGATGACCGACTGAGCTATCCCAATGAAACATTCACGATGTGCACATTACAATAAAGTATTACATGTTTACCACTCCCTAGCTATGGCTAGAAGATGTGAGCTAATTGAAAGCACTCAGTCTATGTTATATTTAATTAAGTAGCTAAAATGCAATAAGATCGGAATATATCTACGGTTACAATAAAATCTAGATTTATGGTTAGACCTCGAACTAATGCTGGAGTTGATACATCATATCATGCATGTATTTGGCACCATGCACACCCACCACTGCAGTCATGCCATACCCCTTTTTCAAAACTTCACATACGACTGGACAATGAATTACACTTATAATTAGAGTCACCAAACCTTTATGCAACTCTGACCTTTAGTCAAACATATTGTAACTACAGTAGCTAGAAGTTACACCCTTCCCCACCCCTCCAGCTAAAACGGATGCCAGTGATGACCTATAACAATAGAGCTATAGCAAATTTGATGGCTGTGAAATTTGCTTCATTAGCTCCATCTGCTAATCTTTTTGAGCTATAGCTACCTTCTCAGCTCTCTCCTTGGATCTGCATGCTATGAAGGTGCGAGCTCCAAGTCTGGCCAGACCTTTTGCAGTTTCATATCCAATTCCAGTGTTGCCTCCAGTGACCAGAGCTACCTTCCCAGATAAGTCCACTTCAGGGTAAGCAAGTTGGTTCCCCATGGCAGTAGCACACGACTATGTTGCTGCTGTTGATGCTGCTGCAACTGCACCCAGACCCCGCCCTCTTGCTTTGCATTTAGCTGCTGAGTGCGCACGCATGTACCTAATTGTGGTAAAAGGATAGCTTGTTGCTGGTGGCTCTCACGTTGACCTCTCCTCCTCTTTTACTTTAAGCCTCTTTTTCTCTTTACATTATATCTGCGTTGTAGCGAGCAAAATACATCAAAACGGGAGGGAGGAATAAGCAAGTAAATAGAACTTTTGACTATGCATGCCACTCAAACCCGAGGGGAGTGTCCCTTAGCCTCGTATAAGGCAAGGAAAGAGATTACATTTGTAGGCATTTAGCGATGGATTACGTGATTGGAGTAGATGTCGGAGGGACGAATACTGACACGGCCATTCTGCGAGGTGGGCGTGTGCTAGCCAAGGGCAAGAAACCTACCACTGAGGACAAATCCCAGGGAGTCGTGTCGTCCATCCAGGCGGCCATTGAACAGCTATGCAGCACTGGAGACAACAGAGTCGATAAGTCACAGTTTCTAAAATCACTAGCTCGTGTTGCTATAGGCACCACACATTTTGTGAATGCTGTGAAGAAAAGAGATGCCCAGAGTCTGGATAGAGTTGCGGTATTCCGCCTGTGCGGCCCTGCCTCGAGGGGTCTGCCTCCATTTTCCGACTTTCCGGAAGAGCTGAAGGAGCTGGTGTTTGGAGGTGCGTACATGTTGAGTGGAGGGTTGGAGTACGATAGGAAGGAGATATCCGCAGTGGACGAGCAAGAAGTGAGACAATGTGTGCGAGAGATGATGAAGCAAGAGCCACCGGTGAGACACGTGGTCATAGCCGGTGTGTTTGCTCCCACTGACGACCCTTGTGGCAAGCAAGAGCGGCAGGTGGAGAAGATTGTGAAGGACGAGTGCCCACAGCTTAGCTGCACTCTGTCACATGAGGTATGTGGGAAGGGACACCGCTTATTTGTTTAGTTATGTTTTTGTTCTAGCATCACTTTACCAGACTTCACTAGCACGCTCTGTTCAAACAGAACACACTACATGATAGTGTCCCATTTGATGAAATGTGTATATATAGAGTTATGAACATTTAGCATTTAGTAGTTTCTCACCTGGTTTCTTTATGTGCTTTCTCTTCTTTATAAGTAACTCAATTTTAGCAACTGAATATGATGACCATTACCAACTCAGTTTAGCATATGAATTATTTATGAACAAGAACACCAGATTATGTCGTTATTGACAGACAAACATGTTATTATTATATGATAGTTCTGAGAGGGGTGAGTGAGACTCAATAATTAATTTACAGCTGCAGGTGGAATGTTTCTTATGTCAATTGTTTAGCGATCAATTGAAGTCAATTCTGGAAATTGTCAATAAGCACAAAAATGTTATCGTTGAAATTATAATCAAATATTCAAATGCAACAACAAAACTACTGAATTGTTAGTTTGTGCTGAAGCACACCACTAGTTATTAGATTATTGTAAACTAGCAGGTCCCCCGCCACATAGTGGCGCTTGACATATTGCAAAGTAAGAATGCAGTAGCACAAGTTATCTTGTTCAGTTATCATTCTCTACCATTGGTTAAGGTTACATAAGTTTCCCTCTCCTGCTCTCTTTTTTCTGAACTATCTGATCTTTTCTTGTACCCCACCTCTCCTATCTTCAGCTCTTCTTCTTGAGTCATGGGACCCCCTTTTCCTTTGTCTATCTCTTGCATTTCTGTCCTACTTTGAGAAACTTTTGTCTTCTATTTCACATTTTAGCCTTTCTTTTGAAAACTAACCCCCCCCCCCTTTACTCGTCAATTCCACCCACTTTAATTAATCGCTTGCCTTTTTGCCTTCTCTTCCCTTCCATTTGAAACCTACACCGCCTTACCTCGCCAATTCCATCCGCTTTTCATTTACAATCAATCGACTTTACCTTCTCTTCCGTACTTTCACCTTCCTTTTTTAAACCTATGCTGCATTCCATCATCTATTGCACCCGCTTTTTAGGAATAACCAGCATGTTCTACTGAATGTGACGACACTTTACCTACACAAGGTGATGATGCTTTGCCAAACAGCACAAAGCTCATGAATTATTCATGAATATACACACCGTTGGTCGTCGTCGTTACTGACACACAAGCGTATTATTATAATCCTGCAGCTTGTACCTTGAAAACTCCCTGGCTCACTGCCAGCTCTCTCATGCCCTGGCAGTGAACCATTATTCCCACAGAACGCCAATTAATGTTACCACAACTACGTTACCTGCTTACCTTGTCATCCCTCCCCAGCTGCTCTCCCATAGCGGAAGCTCTAGTGGCTGAGTCTTTTTGGCTCAGGTGGAGCTGGAAGCCCTGCCCCCCCGATGAGCTTGGGCTGACTGGGGCATAATTAACGGGGCGGGACAAGCCCCTTTAATTCTGGCACCCACGTTTTCATGGTAAACAGGCAAGCTGCTTACCGGAGGTTAAGATTAAAAGAATTAAAATATATCCCCCTCCCCTCCCCCCCCCTCCCTTTTTCTTTCAATTCCTCTTTCAGTCAAGTAAGGTGTGGGTGGGTGGAAAATCCTCTCTTCAGTAACTTTTCCTCTTTCCCGCTGGTGTGTTCTAATTATTCATCTCCCGCATGTGGAGGGCCCTGTGCGCATGATCCCACCTGACACTCCCCTTTACCTAACCAACCATCGCTGGTACTCTGCCTGGTATTAACCCAGCCTAGTCTGCTACTAAGCTGTCACTAATCCTTAACAAACTCATCTCTATTTTTCTGTAGTTGGGGAGACTGGGTCTTCTAGAGAGAGAGAATGCGTGTGTGTTGAATGAGTCTCTGAAGTCTCTGGCTCGAGTGACAGTCAAAGCATTTGAAGAGGCGCTTTCTAACTTGAACATAGCATGTCCCTTCTACCTCACTCAGAATGATGGCACCATGATTAGGTAAGGTGTGGTAATGAGACTTCCTCTGTGAATGTAGAAGTAAACTGGCAATTGTGTGTCAGCGCGTGCTATGAAGGCATGACCAATTTGTCCAAATTTGAGTTAAAATTTTTTAATTTTATTTTACAAACTTGTTAAATAAACATTTCTGCTAATTTTTTTGAGTATGAATTAACTTGCTGTATTTTACACAGTTCTGGTTTTTGTAAGTTAGTGTGGCAATCTTTACCAGTTCAGTTAGCCTACTAATTGTAATTTTGATGTTTCCTACTATATCAACTGTCTTTGTAGGAAAAATGTTGCTTGGATGTTTGAACAAACAAGTAAACTAGAAAAACACAGCAAACAGTATATCTGTGCAAATTTTCCCACCTTTCATCTTCTTCTTCCTTTGGAAGGGGGGTGGGGGGGTTGGGGATAATTTTGGAAATTTAAAGGGGAGTATTAATTAGACCAGCACCCACTTTAATTAGCTATGCGTATTGAAATTGCAGTCCATTATTGACTATAATCAGTTAGATAGAGTTGATTAGTTTCAAGAAGTAGATGTACTCGTTTTTAAATCAAGTTCATCTTAAAGTCTAATGCTGGCTAATTCTAGCTTGGTTTTACTTGTGATTAGAATAGAACCGTGAGTGTATTGGCAGCAGTTACTGGAACTAGATAGACTTCCTCTCTTCCTGTGTCTGTCTGTGTGTACTGTATGTAGTGCTGAAGAAGCTGTGCAGTTTCCTGTATTGACATTTTCATCAGGTCCCACCAACAGCATGAGGGGCGCGGCTTTCCTGAGTGGGCAGTGTGATGGCATCGTCGTGGATATAGGGGGCACCACCACTGATGTGGGCGTGCTCAGTAAGGGATTTCCCCGGGATGCCTCGGCTCACTGCATTGTAAGAGATATCAAATTCAGCGTAAATTATTGTAGGTTGATCTCTTGAGAGAACAAAATGGGATTTGGCATTGGTATTATGAACACAACAACAATAACAACAACAACAATCATAAGTGTCAACAGTAATGTAAAAGATATCACTTCCCCGAAAAAATATATATTTTTTCAAGCTGTCCATCATATGTCTTGGTAGGTAAGGGGTTATCATTGTAATATGTATAGATTGGTGGAGTGAGGACAAACTTTTCAATGCCAGACGTGCACAGCATCGCTTTGGGTGGAGGAAGTCAAGTGAACTGGATCAAAGAGAAGGTAAGGATTGTAGCAGCTTGGACATTATGATGAGCTGTATGCAGAATGTGCATGAGATGGCCGACTAGAAGAGTAGTGTTGTTTTAGTTAACTAAAACTAAAACCAAAACCCCTTAGTTTTGGGGTATTTTACTTTTGGTAAGAATAACTAAAACTAAAACTTAAATATTTTAGAAGACAGTAATTCGATAATAACTAAAATTACCAGTAGAGTGGATGACAAAAACTAAAACTAAGCAATTTTTATTGTGAACAATTCACTTTGAATCATGTGCTCAATAAATGAAGATATGAATTGCAATCAAGTAATTATTCTCTAAACTATATAAAATATATCATACTTCATTTATAATACCTAGTATGATTTCATAGAAATATGCTATTTTTGAAGTTATTTGGGAAAACTACCAGTACTACTTTCTTTAAGGAGTCTATTATTGAAGAATTTGAGAGACAACGTAAATTAATTAAAACTAAGTCAATTGATGGTATAACTAACTAAATCTTCTACATGATATTGAAGAAAAACTAAAAACTAACTAAATCTTCAGGGAGAATTTGGGAAAAAACTAAAACTAAGCATTCAAGAGATTTTTTTTAGTATGAACAACTAAAACTAAGAAATCTGGAATCTCTAAACCAAAACAACACTGTAAGAGGACTAACTAAATAGAGTTTAAAATGTGAAGGATTATAAAAAATATTAATAAATAAAATTATTTTTATGTCGGTATTGTTGGAAAAAGTCAACAGAATATGTCCCACAAATAATTATAATTTCACTGCCTCCCCTCCCTCTTCTTCTCCCTTTCCCCTCCAACTATTCCTCACTCCCTGCATGGTGTAGAAATGTGCAGCAGTGGGTCCAGACAGTGTCGAGTATCGTATCTCTCGAGAAGCTCTGTGTTTCGGAGGTGAGATATGCACTGCCACGGACGTTGCCATAGCAGCTGGAGTGGCTCCTCCAGACTTCTGCACACACCTAGGAGGTGTGGACTCACTCCCGGCTAACTTGGTGTATGACTCCATGAGGCAGATCCATCACATGATAGAGGAGGCCATTGACATCATGAAGGTATGGGCGTGGTGTGGGCGTGGCATGGGCATGGCATGGGCGTGGTCGTTGCATGTAGTTGTGGCATGTGTGTACAATCTTGTAGTTGTGTGTGTGTGGGGGGAGGGAGGGGGTGGGGTGACAGAGTGATTGGCATTAATTAAAGTGTTTCAATACGTCAAGCATACTGTATGTGTGTATGTGGTAGTTAACCTCAGGGCACCTAACACAATCATTTATTTTAATCTTACACGTTCTTTTTCTGTAGTGTAGTATGTGTGTGTGTGTACGTGCATTCATCTTTAATTTCTTCTTCGTCTCTCTTACATATATTCTGTGATTGCCACAGTCATATTTTATTGTTCTGTTTATTTTTCAATTTTTTCAATTTTACATTAGTAAATATCCACATTTTCATTTTGCACTATTATTGTTTAAAACGATCTCGGCCACGTCATCCTTGTTTCACGTGTGCGTGATCTATTTAGACAGAGAAGGAGGATGTTCCGGTCATATTGGTTGGTGGAGGATGTATTCTGGTGGACAAGAAAGTTCCTCTGAAAGGAGCATCTCGAGTTCTGGTACCTGACAGACATTGGGTAAGGGATCGTCAATACCATACGTTTTAAACTTTTATTACTTGGTGGGGATGAGTGGGTTACTTTGTTTCAAGCCTCTTTATCTGGTGATATGTATAACTTTGGAAGTGCCAGTAGCTTTGAAATCACTTCAATCAGCTTTGCCAAAAATAGATCCGTTCCCTAATTTATTTTTTGTTCTGATTTGTTTGTAATAGTGGGGCCTGTATCCAAGGGATCCAGCGGTGTGACTATTGGGTGTGGTTATAGTTCAACTGACCATGACCAACGTGTTGCATTCTACAGGATGTTGCAAATGCAGTCGGTGCAGCGCTAGGCACAGTGGGCGGAGTCAGTGACATCATCGTCTCTCTCGGACCCATCAAGGAGGCGCTGAAGGACACTGTCATGTCTGAGACAGACCTTGAGCTCAGAGTGAGACAGGAGGCAGTGAAGATAGGCAGGGAGGCTGCAGTGCAGGAGGTCACTGGCAAGATAGAGAAAGGTAAACAAAAATGACTAATTTGCATCATACTCCTACACATTGAGGCAAGATGTTTACTAATCATAATGTTTCAAGGTGGTGTGATGACAACAATAATAACAACAACAACAACAACAAAGCGTGGCCTATGGCCTATGTGATAGCCATGAAATCTGAATACGTAGCTTGAGTGTGTGCGTGTGTGTGTCCCCTTACCTTTTCCCAGGTTGGCCAATTTTTCCTGTTGTCTTCATTCCTTTCCCCCCTTCTTTCTCTCCCACCCTTCCATCCTCCATCAGGATATTAACAAAACTAGTCCAATCATGCATAATACACAGAGCAACGCTTGTTAGAGTCACGTCATTCAGTTTGAGCTTTAGATCAGTTGTTTAATCATAGCATCATAGACCTACCTTGTCTCTCTCATTATATTCTATTTTATTATTTTTTACCCAATCAGCAATCGGACAATTGTCAGAAGAGCTGCGAGACAGTGTGTACATCCACAGTGAAGAGATGTCTGACGTGGCTTATATTGCTGGCAGAGTGCGAGTGAAAGTGAAGGCTATAGGAGCTCTCTCAGCTCTAGATGTCAACACGGCATTCCCTGCCAGAGTCTCTGAGAGAGAGGAGACTGTTGGGGGAGGGGCTGAGAACATCAAGGTTTCCAAGGTGTGGGTGGATGTTGTTGTTGAATTATTCGGATTAATGCGGATTACTTCTGATCACTTATTTTATTTCATACTCGATCGTACGTACACGAGAATCAATAATAATCATGTGAGCATGTGCGTACTGACACAGTTATGATGAAACAATGTTTACACAACATAATCACAAATATGTTCTTGTGTAAAGTTCAGCGATACAGTCCATTGGTAAGTTCAGTCCGTCACACTTTACACGGTATATCTCACTGTGTTACACTGTGTTACACTCAGTGTTAGTTTGTGTTAACTTGGTGTTACTGTATGTTGTGTGTTTACGTTTGTAATACACCACATTGAATGTGTTGCATGAGTTACATTGAGTTACATTGAGTTACTCATTATCTTGTGTTGATCATGCTGAATGTATTTATTTTGTTGGCATGCATGCACGTATAGTAATTTGTGGATTGATATTTCCTCCCTTTACCAGGAAGTGGCTCAACAACAGAGCTTAAACGACAACCCAGACTGGCCTTACAGCTCCTCCCAGGACAAGTTGAAGGACATCGCTGCCAATCTCCCGCCACCTAAGCTGATCCCGTCTCCAGATGGGCATGGCTTCTCTGAGTGGGTTCTCAGTGTTCACGATGTGGAGTGTTTGGCTCTGGGGGCGGGGATTCTTGGATGTGGGGGCGGAGGAGATCCCAACATTGGTCGACTGATAGTCACCAAGCTGCTGAAAGAGGGCAGAGAAGTGAAGATCATCAACCCTTGCAAGTATGTGTCCTCACCTTTGTAGGCTTCTCTTATTGGCTTAAAACATTATTAGTGCACGTGGACTTTGATTGAAATGTTTCAATAAAGCAGTCAACAAATAATGAAAACATTAAGGGCATATTTTATTTCCAAGCACAAACTTCATATTGGGTATTGTACGTAGCTAGAACTTTACGGCCAACAGTCTGCTGAGCTGTGGTAATTTGTATTATATTAAAAATTTAGAAGTTATTTACTGATTCAGTCATTCTCGGCTTTAATAGTCGGAACGTTGGGTTAAGTTTTTAATTAACAATGTTATTGGCTGTAAAAAAATGAGAAAATTTGCTATTATAAGTATGCTTAATGAATTTCCCAACACAAGAACATGCTAAAAATATCTGGGTACTACGACATATGTATCTCATAGTCATTATATATGCTGTGATTACTGACTGTTCCAGGGTGGATTCTTCTCAGATGGGCAGTCTTTGTGGCATTGGGTTCATGGGAGCGCCAGCGGTTGTCTTAGAGAAGCTAATTGGAGGGGAAGAGACTCACTTGGCCCTCACTCGTCTTCGTCAGCTGCTGGCAAGTGGTGCTACTGGCAAGACTGGGGATGACAGAGTGAGAGTTAGTGAGAAGACTTGCTCTTATTTTGATGGTAGTTCCTTCCCTACTTCCATGGCCAGTGAGGAAGACTTGAAGGAAATAGATTTATCTTTTGTGGGACTGCCTTTGGTAAGTGTTTGAAGAAAAAGATGACTAAATGTAACTCTTAGCTAGCATATCTATCTGGTGGGTTAGGATACTGTGTTTTAATTAGAGTCGTCAGATTACGGGGCTGATATGTCTGGAAGCTGGAGGTATGAATTCTATTGAGCCTATCTCCCTTGCGGCTAAGACTGGCCTGCCAGTGTTGGATGTTGACGGTATGGGCAGGGCCTTCCCTGAGCTGCAGATGTACATGCCCTTCATTTACGGCTCCGACCACAACCCGAGTGTCTTGGCAGACTGCAAAGGTGAATCTCTGACGTGCACCCATGCGGCTAGTTCTGTGGAGCTGGAGAAGTTCTTCAGAGTGGAGACAGTTCGGATGGGGTGAGGGAAGGAGGAGGTTTGTACTGGTTACACCACGACGTGGAGGTTGGTACGGTATTGCCACAACCAAGGGCCAAAGGCTCGAGGATAGTGTAAATCCCGTATCGACTGAGCACAGAGTGGTGCAACTGATTTGTCACTATGGCTCTAGGCTATAATAGGAAATGGATAAAAACCTTTTTTGATTGGACGGTTCACTTATTCACCTCCTAGGAGGTGGGTAAAAAATATATTCACCGTGAATTGAGCAATCTGATTGGATGGTTTGTTTGAACATACCACGGTACAATGATAATGTGCCTCATTCTACTACGTATGAATGTGGCTTGATATACTTCAAACATTTCTTTGATCTTGTAAGGTTTAAAAATTATATTAACAGTAATGAGTTGGGTCAATCACTGGTCTCAATTGTTTGTTTTTCTGTTACACTTTAAGCTGCAGCTTGAAATACATACCTACCCAAGCTGTTCCCTGAGGCCTGCCATGCTCATTTCTTCCTAGCAACATTGTTTTAATTTTAGCAACATTGTTTTAATTTTAGTAGCTAGTTATTTTTAAAGCTGAGCTAAAAATTTGTTGTGTTAAATATAGTGGGCTTGGTTAGGCTATATGGAAGGACTCTGAAGGACTGAGGTGACTATTCCCATGTTTCTAGCCTAATCACATGTACCATTGTTTGTCCTACTAAACCCATTCAGATACTATGTCAATCTTCAGTGCGCATGCGTGAGAGGGTTATAGTACATGTAGTTATATCCTGTCTGTCTGTCTGTCTGTCTGTCACACTCTGATTTTGGAGATTACTGACAATTAACCCTTGATTTAGGTATGAACTTACTCAGAAGGATTATTTAAGACTTTCTATTGTGCTGCTTTTTTTTAAATTTCGGGTTGATTTTTCAGATAACACAAATCTTCAGCTCCGCATAGGTACCAGCTTTTGTGGGTAACACCCACTATTGTCACGTCATAATCACGTGAGCAGAAATTTCTTGCTGCCTGCTGTAGCTTTGCTTTATGCTGGGAAGTTTTTCACCAAGTGCAGAAGTAAAGTTTTGCGTTGAAAAATATACCAGTGAGTCTCTCTGACCTGATTAGCTTCTTCTCTTAAGAAGTCAATGTTTACATCTATTGTTTTCATTGCTCGAGCTATTACTGATACCTGATTAGAACAGCCAATAAATTATTCTTTTGGTCTGAGATTATTTCTAGCTAGTGTATAGTAGTGCTGAGGGTTCGCACCTTTGATGCTTCATCACAGTGGTGTAGGAAGATGTTTCGGTAAGGGGAGGATCCATAGGAATGTTTTTTTTTGTGTGTGTGTGGTTAAAAATTGTTGATGTGAGAGATCACCTCGTGAGATAGTGCCCCCAAATTATAGGGGAGCTCTAGCCCCGGGAGCCCCTTCCCCCCCCTCCCAATTCCTATTCCACTGTCATTTAACATGGAGTTGTACAATGCATACTTATTTATATGTTGTCACTGTCTGTAGAATGTCAGCTGGTGTTGCCATGGGAGTGATGGACTATCCCAACATGATGTCCAAGGCTGTGTTATATACAATGAGCAGGGCGTGGCAGCTGGGAAGGGTGGTCTACCGCGCCAGACACACCCACTCACCGGTGCTTGCGGCCATCACAGAGCAGCAGAACGGGCTCGTAATCATCAGTGGCAAGGTGGAAAATAAGATCATGCTAGTCATGTACTTTGTTTGTCATCTTGTTGTCATGGTAACAATCAGGTAGTGGGTGTGGCCAGAGAAAGTGAGGCGGGGTTCACCAGAGTCCTGTGCACAGTGGAAGGACTGGACGATTTTGCAGGGTATAAGGTCAGAATTCAAGCCAAGAATGAGAACTACGTTGTTCACAAGCTAGGCATGAAGGAGGCGGAGCTTGATTTGCTGGCGTGTACTCCAGACCTCATCTCCATTGTTGACTCGAACACAGGTAAGTTGCGGTAGTGAGAGATAAAACACAAAGACAAAGGGAGAGAAATGGTGTCATTGTCAATAGGTGGCCTTGATATGCATGTATGAGAACAGGGCAAGATGGCTGCATGGAGCTGCAACATAATGTTTCAGCTTTGATTCAGTCACTACTGTAAATTATAGGATATATGGGGGACAATCAACACTGGCTTCGTTATAAACAATATACATGTATGTGTTGGGATAGATGTTTGGTTTAGTTCTAGTTGGCGACCAAGGCAGACATACTAGGGTAACACAATCAAGATTATATGATGTCTATTAATTTTTAAAATTTATTTCATGCTTTTTTATATGGTATGTGCGACCCTTTTAGGGACGTACCATTAATGAAGTAAGTTCAGTAGGAGACAAAATAAAGTTCCGAATTCCGTTCCGTAGTACGGCTGTAAAACAGTAGTTTTTTTTTACCGTAGTTTTTACCGTTGCGTTCCGTACCGTTTTGACTAAACGGTCGACATCGTTTACTAAAACGGTAAAAAAACAGTTTAAGCTTTTCCATTGATTCACAGATATTTTCTAGCTAGAAACTCTTCCATAGCTATATCAACAAGCTAAGGCCTTGTATTGATCATTAAACGCTACGGGGATAGTGCAAAAAAGATTGTACAAAAATTTAATAAAGCTGCAGACCGAAGTTTTGACGGGCACAGACCTAGAACGAGGTCCACACTTTGTAAGTCTTCTGTGATGGACCTCCAGTAGTAAATAATCTAAGCCCGAGAAGGCCCTAACATCGAGAAATAATCGATACTTTGCGATGGTCGTACTAATAATTCTCCACGAGACAACTTTAAATATGGCAGCTTCAATTTTTTTTAAACCCGAAAAGCTCCACCGGAACGTTTTATTGGATAAACGATTTTTTTATATATTTCTTTGAGCGAGACATACGGTGAACGAGAAAGATTAAAACGGTAACGCGGTCAAACGTAATGGCTGTTATTTACCAAATGGCGTACCGTTCCCCCCCCCCCCCCCCCCCCCCCCCCCCCCCTCCCGTTTTTTTAATCGCAACGGCCGTTCTACGGAATGGAATTCGGAACTTTATTTTGTCTTCTGCTGTAAGTAATGCATTTTGATAAAATGAAAGGAACAAAATACCAGTTGACTATTCAATAATGAGTTGCAGGCCTCTCAAAGCAGCTGACTTTCCTTTGCTGCTGACCAAAACACCTGCTCTTTATTATGGTGGAATGGATGAGATTTAGAACACTTCAATTTTAAATAACTATAGATATTATGCTAAGCTGTACCTCATAGTTAGCTCTCACTTCTAATTATAAACACAAGGATAAAATTTAAGGTTTTTTTTATTTACAAGTATACAAAATTAGCTAGGCTAGGAGCTCACTTGCCTGCCATTTGTGCTCAAGCACACCACTTGTTATAGTTATTTTACCATACTTGTCCCTTATTTAGGTATAGTTTTTTTTGTTTTGTTTTTTACTAAAACATTTCCCAATTTTAGTTATAGTATTCTAAGTGTTTCCAAGTTAGCCATTTATAGCCCTAGTTATTTTATTAGATGTCTTTTCTGATGTAGTTTTAGTTATAGTTGGTTTAGTTTTAGTTGTTACTGGTTATTTTGTCCTAATTTATAGCTATTGTGACTATTTTGACTAAAATGATTTAGAATTAGAAAGCAGTCGCTAAATTCTAATGTAATAATTGCTTCTAGTCTAGCTGAGTGTGTTTCATATAGGTGTGCCAGTGACTACAGAGGAGGTTCGCTATGGTCTGAGAGTGGGGGTAGTTGTTTTGCCAGCCAGCCCAATGTTGAAGACGCCCGAGGCTATGGCTGTAGTGGGGCCCAAGGCATTTGGATTCAACTTGGATTATAGAAAACCACGCCCACTCATCAGAGACTCTTGATCTAAATATTCTTTATTTTTGTACAAATATTGTGGCAGTTAGTTACCACTATAAGTTTTTAGAAGTTATGCCATCATGCATATAAGGAAATGCTAGTTGTGTCTTAACTTTTTTGAAACCACTCAAATTAATGGCAAGCTTAGCTAGCTCACTATAATGAGGGAAGGGGGGGGGGGGGGGGGGATAGTAGGTAATTATCTAGACGGATTGTGACTGTAATGTCAATTTTTGTTTCTAAGTTTTATTACGCACCATCTTTTGTTCAAACCATCCGATCAGATTGCGGGGAATATATTTCAATCTAAGTGAATATTTTTTTTTTGCAGCTCTACTGAGTGTGTATTAACCTAAACAACTTGTATAGCTATTACTTACAGAAAGAACAGGAAGCGCTCTAGTGACAACGTGTGCAATATACATGGTGTTTCATTCAAGTGTTAGCAAGGGGCTGGGGGTGAATAGTGGACATGTTAAATGAAAGCTTTCTTCTTTGGGCATGTAAGAGAATAAAACAACACGGAGACTGAATGATTTGAAATGCACGCGCTAAGGGCGGAGGGGGGCTGGGCTAGACAGTCGAACAACCGCTGACTGCTGTCCTACAGTTTGCCTTAGCCAAAAATTACTCGGGGTGCTACAAAGAAAAGATTGGGTAAAGGGTTTGCTTCCTGGGACTACCACTGGTCATTAGTCTACTTTCAGAGATGTCACCTCAAATAGTTAAAGTAATCTTAGTTTTTTAGTTTTATTCAAGAGCTCTATGACTTTTAGTTTAGTTTTAGTTATCATCATCCTATGTGAAATTTAATTCTGGTTAGTTTACTAACCAGAACTATTAGCCATGGATTTTCAGGAAGCAAGGTTCACCTAGCATGCTGAAAAGAAAGATCATCCCCTGTAAATGTTTTCTGGGTCAGCCACTGGTTAGGGAGAGTGCTATGTTTTAAAAAGTGTATCTGATGGATTGGCTGGATGCTGTTTGATCTGGTTTGTATGTTGACAAAAACTACAGTAAAACCTCCGAATTGGGGACGGGACTTTTGGTCTCTTTTAGAGGTTGGTCCTTTCTCAGAGGTTCTTTTGTAAATGTTGCTTTTGAAAGATGTAAGGCCATGCAAAACGTTTATATTTACAGTATCTCACATTGATGAACAGCTTGCGATGGATAAGGAAGGATTTTGATTAATAAGCAAAATACAACGAAAATACCATGAATGTAGTGCTTTTACATTGCAAACAATATACTAGACAGGGGTGCCTTTAATTTTCATAACTGTATAGTGATATACATGTACACATCCACAAGAATAGTACTGTCACACGATAATTGGTCCCCCCCCCCCCCCCCCCCCCCACCCTCCCCCCCACCCCACCCCCCCCCCCCCCCCCCCCCCCCCCCCCACCCCACCCCCCCCCCCCACCCCCCCCCCCACCCCCCCCGGACCAAATGCGGCAATCCATCTTATCTTTCGCATCTGACAGGAAAACCGTGCAAACAACATTCTTGCACCATAGATAAAATAAAAATTCTTTAATTAATGCTTGCACGACTCATAAACAAAAAAAACAAACAACTAATATAATGCTAGAAGGGAGGCTCCCTTCTGGCATTTAGTATCCTCCCTTCTTGCATTTAGTGTCCACTTGAACAACACTATGCTGGATAGAATGCCTACTTCACAATACAAAAAAGGGGTTAGCTATGTTCTAATGTAGAATGAATAAACTTGCTGACTATGCTCGATTGTTTCTAGTACATCTCCACTGAATACTATAATCCTTGCCAGCTATAGATGACTATTAGCCTACTGACTATGCTAGCTAAGCGAAACCCAACTCAACCAACAATACGCCAGAGCCGCTACAAACAAAGGATCCCACTACAATAAATAAGTTTAATTAAAATAGTGACTAGCAGACAGATACTGGCTTCAATCTGACACAAGGTTGTGGACAGTTCTTCAAATGTTAGCTTGTGTATGCCAAACATTTTCCTCAAATAATTCTTGACCAGCTTCACAGTGGCTTCCCATAGACCACCAAAGTGAGGGGCACGCTCGGGTGAAAAATGCCAGATGATTCTTTGTGTTGAACAATAATTGACAATTGTATCCTGTGTAACTTTGCTCTTCAGAAATTTGTATAAATCAGTGAGTTCACGATTAGCACCTACAAAATTAGTGCCATTATCTGAGTAAATATTAGCCGGCTTTCCTCTTCTTGACACAAACCTCCGCAGGCAAGCAATGAATGCTGATGAAGATAGGTCTGATACAGCCTTCGATATGAACTGCCTTTACAGTGAATGAAACAAATACACAAATGTATGCTTTCACAATAACTGGCCGACGAGTGTGTGAGAGTTTAATGAGTACAGTTCCTGCAAAATCAATTCCTGTGCAGAGTCAGACGTGACATAGGCAGTTGTCCCATGATTTGAGTTTGTGTCTTGGCTGACTGTTTCAAGCAAGTAATACAACTTCTGCATATGGAGCGGATTAGACGTCTCGCTGAAATAATATGAAAATTTCTGCTCAGTAGAGACAACAAATACGTTGGTCCAGCGTGGTTAGCTTGCACATGATAATGCTTGACGAGCAGGTGGGTGAGTCTTTCTTTAGGGTGCAAGATAATAGGGTGTCTCCTGGCATACTTTAGATGAGCTTTGGAGATCCTGCCGCCCACCCTGAGAATTCCATTTGAATCAAGGAAAGGACGAAGATTGACTAGCCCACTGGATCTGGGGATTTCCGACCCTTTCTGGATGAGTAATATCTCTTGACTGAAGCTGGTGAGTTGGGATTGATTATGGAAGTATTGCTCAGCATTCTTGATTTCATTGGTAGTTAGAGGACCTTTCTGTCTTACATTCTGATGTTTAATCTTCAAATTTGCTATGAATCGAAATATCCATGCTCCAACTCTGAGAAATTTCTGATAAGTGGAAAATCTTTCTACTAATGAAAGAGCATTTGGAGTGACCATATTGATAAAAACCCTAATCTCCGGGTCTGGAGTGACTGGACTAGTGTAGGTTTGAGCTGGCCAATGTGAAGGATCTTCTTTAAATCCCACCACAATGCGTGTTCCAATAGCTGTTGTGGCAGAAGTCCACGTGAAGCACAATCTGCCGATTCCTATTCGCGTTTTGTGGTAATTTGGTGTACGATTAACACCGTGTTTCCCCCCCACCCCAGGAATTCGTAGGTCCCGTACAGCGCATCCCCCCCCCCCCCTCACTTGACCAGAACCTTTCCTCGCTTTGCGTTTGGTATAGGGTCTGGCCCCAGGGACTAGGGTTTTCTATCTGGAAAATGTAATTTGGAAGGGGGGTGGGGGGAATTTGACCATTCCACCATCTTCTATCCTAACCTGATAACCAATTTTTCCCCCTCAAAGTGCTATGCAATTGTTTGTGGAATTATCGAGTGATAGCTAGTAGAAAGAATGAATTGACAAACATCCACATAGCAAAAGGTATTCTTTAAAGAGTTACTTAAAAACCTGTAGCTATCATGTGATTCGGTATATTGTGTTCAAAGGTAAGCACTAGCTACTACCCTGGTGAGTGAGGCAGATTACGAAAAGTTAACCAGGTGGCTTCTAGTTCCTCATTACCTTTATATTATTCAACTGATCAAAAAAATTCATAAAATGTGTTATATTTTGAGTCTCTATGAGCAATTGTATAACAAAATACATAATTAGCTGTTATTTATTTTAAAACTATTAATTATAAAAGTAACAAAAAAACTAGTACATGAAAAGAAAGATTATTTCTAAGTTGTCTATTGCCAGATCTTCTTCTTTGAGTCACTGAGAAAAAGAATAAAAAGTTAATGTTAAGGCAATAAATAGAGTTCTGGCGATTGCAAGATGTTTTGGTGACCTGAAGCCCTCACACAACTAATGAAGGCTTCACAAAACTAAAACGTATTGTAGTCATTCAATTCAATTCTACGATAAGTTCAAATATTGATTATTATGTGCCATTGGTATTAATATTATATCTACAGTATAAGTGTCTTGCTTGCTTGCATATACATAGCTAAAGGTAAGGCTGACACTTCTAATGCATGTACGTGTCTAAACTACAGTATAAATTAATTCTAAATACACCAGAATTTTCATTTCCATTCTGATGATTTCTCAAAAACTTAGTGCTTTTAACTTCTAGAATGTTATATTAAAATAAGGAGCGACCTTTTGCATCCTAGTCCATTAAGTCATAAATTTTACATAATATTGTCATCATTCATTTAATCACCTACCTTCAGTTGAAATTAATGCTGTATAAAGTATAGTATAAAATATTAATAATTATGAACAGCCATTTTCATTGCACTTCAATATATTATACAAGAACCAGACTGACATTGACACTTGAAATAAGCTCAAATTTTAGGAGGTAATAGTTATGGATGATCTCACTAATGTTGTACACAAACAATATTATATATATTATATATAATACTTATAGCACGAGTCAGAGTACAATATGGGAAAATATTTTACGAGCACGCAAAATATTTTCACGAGCCAAAGGCGAGTGAAAATGTGGCGTGAGAGTAAAATATCATTCCCATATTGTACGACGAGTGTGATAAGTGATTTATGGCTTCTTTGAAATTTTTCTCAACCGGTTACAATACAATTTTCATTGATTTTACTCGCTACGCGCGCGCTACAAGGAGCGTACAATATAAACCGTACAATATGGGAGAATACAGAACGCTCGCGTGATGCGGAAATATTCAAGTAAAAATATCAAAGCTGCAATAAATATATATATATATATATAATACTTATTGCACGAGTCAGAGTACAATATGGGAAAATATTTTACGAGCACGCAAAATATTTTCACGAGCCAAAGGCGAGTGAAAATGTGGCGTGAGAGTAAAATATCATTCCCATATTGTACGACGAGTGTGATAAGTGCTTTATTGCTTCTTTGAAATTTTTCTCAACCGGTTACAATACAATTTTCATTGATTTTACTCGCTACGCGCGCGCTACAAGTAGCGTACAGTATAAACCGTACAATATGGGAGAATACAGAACGCTCGCGTGATGCGGAAATATTCAAGTAAAAATATCAAAGCTGCAATAAATAATACTTATAGCATGAGTCAGAGTACAATATGGGAAAATATTTTACGAGCACGCAAAATATTTTCACGAGCCAAAGGCGAGTGAAAATGTGGCGTGAGAGTAAAATATCATTCCCATATTGTACGACGAGTGTGATAAGTGATTTATTGCTTCTTTGAAAGTTTTCTCAACCGGTTACAATACAATTTTCATTGAATTTACTCGCTACGCGCGCGCTACAAGGAGCGTACAATATAAACCGTACAATATGGGAGAATACAGAACGCTCGCGTGATGCGGAAATATTCAAGTAAAAATATCAAAGCTGCAATAAATATATATATAATATATATAATTATATATTACGGCACGTAATTGTTCAACAATGTATGGGGAAAATTGCTGTTCAATTGAAATTGCATGAGGAAAGTGAAATCACACACTAAGTGAAATACAATGGTAAATAAGTGAAATAGTACTGGTAAGTGCGCATGTATGCTACATTAGCCTTGGAAACATAACAGTTCGAGTTGTTTCTAGTAGGAGATTATGCCGTTCTTTAGCGCAGAAATTCTAACCATATTAGATGAAATCTTTTTAACAGATTCGGAAGAGCTCTGGTAAAAACCGAAGTTCCATCCTGAAATACAGAGGCAGTGAGTGACTGATATGGTGTAGTCACAGTGCAAATGATTTTTTAGGCCCACTGACAGCATGGGTAACTTGTGCTATTAGGAATCAATAGCACTCGTAAAGCAATTGAAATAGCGTACTCATACATTATATTGTCACCCTTTAAATTAAGCCGTTCAAGATCACTATGTTATTGACTTACCTATACTATAGTACATATCACTAATTGTATACACATCATAATAGTTTTTGAATGAAAATGTTGCATCATAAAAACAATGTGAAAACAATAGTTGGTGATCATCTGATTGATGAGCGCTTAATGCTCAACATACTAAGGCATACTTCACACACACACACACACACACATGCTGTGCGTTACTTACAATGAGAGGTTGTGGAACTGGTAATTTTGCTTGTGGTAGTTTCTATTGAGTTAGTGGCTGCAATAACATAATAGTACATCATATGACATTTTCTTTGTAGACCTATCAATTAGACATGGAAATCCCTATACAACTTTACTAAAACTAAATTGAGATTACTATTATTAGTCCAATAGTGGACTATACAAGTTTCAAGATCATCAAGGCCCCATCTAGAAAAAAGTTAAACATGCACCCCTCAGGTAAGTTACTACTTGAGGGATGCATGTTTAATGATAGTTGTGTCATAGGCAAACATTTAAAATATATAATATGTGTATGTATATAATATGTATGTAATATAATTATATGTAAGTATACATATAATATATTATGTACATATACATAAAACTAATAGCAGTTTCCCAAAAAGCAGCTGGGTTTTATTAAACTCAAAAAGAGTAAAAAAGTATTTGTAAGTACCATGCCTCACAATAACGCCTGAGGTACTAACTTGTGCAAATTAGTAGTGCAGTAGCATAAGGTAGTTTTATATATGTTTCCCTATCCTGCTCTCTTGTTTCCCTCAGCCATTTTTTTTTCATCTCATGGGTTCCCCTGTCTACCACTCCTGCTCCCCAGTATCTCTGTCCTTTCAGTGCATTTTCTTTCACTTATTCATAGAAGTAGTTGCATCAGTCAGCTTTTTCTCACCTGCTTCTATTATTATTGACCCTTTAATTCTCTGTCTCTCTATATTCATTATAGTCAGCAACTGTAGATGAGCACTCTTCCCAACTCAGTTCTGAGATCCAGAGCGCAGTTTTTATAGGATACAATAGGTTAATAAGGCACTTCAAATTACGCTAAGCTGCTAGATCCCTATGGTTCAGTAGTTCGTATGTGCACTCTGCATTCTATGGTTGGAGGTTCCAATCCCGTGTGAATGCCACTTAATGTTCCCCTTTCCCCTCTTTCTAGTGTTGTTTCCATTCAAGTAATGATGATGCTGTGCCAACTTTGATTGACTCATGAATTATTCATGAATACACACACTATTGTTTGTAGTTGTTGGCCACCATAATCATTACTGACACACAAGCTATTATTATATAGATAATATTTGTTTTCCATAGAGCCTGATTTTTTTTAACCAAGCCTTTTTGCATCACTATGAATCAATTAAGAAATAAGAATTATGCATTACAAGAGCTATGGCTGTTTGAAATTTGATCACTTTTCCTCATAACTACTACTCTAAATAAATCACAACAATGCTAAGTGCTATGCTAGCAATAAAAAGCAACTAATGGAGGCAGTTGACCCCCCCCCCCCCCCCCCCCCCCCCCCCCACCCTAAATACGGCCCTGATCATACACTGAAACTGGAAAGTTCCACTCTGAAACAGTGTCCAACAATTTTTGAATGGTTTGGAGAATCCAGGGGAGATAGGCTTACAGATTAGAAATTTGTACTGAAAGATACTACAATTTTACATGAACACTGTGTGTAAACATACCATATACGGGGACTTCTATATTCCTCTCTTCACTTATGTAGTCGGAGGCAGGGCTAAGATCAAGTGTAACCTTGCAAATGTAGCTGTGTATTCCTACCTCATTTACTGTAATAGATATTGTATTTGTCACCATTGAGTCATAGCCAATAAATCCAAATGGAGAACTAATGTGCCTCATTGGACCTCCATTTACTGATGTAATCCATGTAATAGTAGCTTTAAATGGAATTGGGTCTGACTTCACTGTCATTCTTGAAGTACATGTGAGTGAAAGGTTATTGTAAGGGGCAGAATCCAAGAGCCGTGTCATCGAGGGTGTGGCCACAGTTATGGTAATGCTTATTAGTATGGCTAAAACATGTATATACACCAGCCAAATATAATAATATAAAGTAATGGAAATAACAAGTAAAAAACCCTCATATCAGGCATATTGTTCTTCACTTGATTTAATGTAATCCCAAGCAAGTCGATGTGAAGCATGAGTTATATTGTATAGTATTCATCCAATTGGGGACAGGGTCTTTGAGAATATAATTTGCAAAATAAATTTCTACTAGTTTTCTAAGTTGTCATGTCAAATTCAGTTTGTTATGATCCTTTGGTCTAAGTTGTTGTTTTCTTCTCTATTTTACATCATTTTTAAGCTGAATCATATCATACAACAACCAAAGAAAATAATATTTGAAAATGTACATAAAATGTGAAGCATGCAAATAGATAAAAATTGTATGCACTAACATAGCTAAATATATCTCTACATTATGTTTACAGGTGCTATGCACTTCATTATGTGTTCAAAGTTAATTTACTAAATACGTTCAAAGGGTACTGACCATCCATCATTTTCCTTTTAAGTGTGTGAAACATTTTGTGATGTCATTAATAATCTATATGTAAATTGTGAACCTTTATCACCTATTATACATATTTATTTAACAAAAAATAAAAGTAAGCCATTGTGTGGAATAGACTAAAAAAGCTTAACACAAAAAACTATTGTGTCTTACGTGCTAGTGCAATCCTCAACGTAGCTCTATCAGTAGCATTGATAATGTAAAAATTTTGTGTTGTTGCCATGACTATTCCTGAGCACTGGTAAGTACCTGAATCTCCCTGACTTAAAGCATCGATAACCAGAACACTTGAATAGCTCAACATAGTCTTATGCTCATAATAGCTTACTCTGTCTCCCATTTGTCCCAGAGACATAACTTTTCCAGGAGATATAACTTTTCCCTGAGGATCAATCATATTTAAATTTGATGTAGTATTTTCTATTGTTTTGTTCCAAAACATTATACAGGATATATTCATACTTATTCCAGCATACAATATTCCAGTTGGATCCCTTCTAATTCCCACAGATGTGTGTGTATCTGAGTGACAGAGAAGAAATACAATGATTGAAATGTACTGCACTGAAGGGAAAAGAAAAGGAAAGATCTTCATATTAATTTATTACTGACTAGTTATATCAAGTTTCTTCCTATAATTGCACCACTTTCTCTGGTAATACAGTCATATAAATTGCCCACAGAATTATAATTAATAGTAGATAATTGATACTAATTAGATGGTCCTATCTGTATCGCTTTTCCTTCCCTTTAGCCATTCATAAGTTAGACATTGATAAGAAATATAAAGTAGAGTATTCATTGAACATGTGGCTACCACAGTTTGCAGCACTTCCACAGCTGGAACATTTATTCTTAAATTAGCTAATCCAGAATGTTTGCTGGATTTGTCTACTGACGGTTAATCACAAGAAAATAGATAAGGAAGGAAAGTAGCAAAAAATATCTATGGCGACTCAATATGAATACAGAATAGAAAGTTACTGTACACCATTCAAGCTAAATACTACCAAGCCTGCATATACACCAATGTAGAGAAGACTGTCAGCTCACTCAAGTATACAAAGATAAGTGTCTGTGCTATTTATTAGTGGGGCTGATCGCACATTCATTGTTGGTGAGAAGCAACTAGCAGGATATTTACCATACCAAAAGCTGAGTTGGCAATTACTCTGACAAAAAAAAGACAAGATAGAAATTTGCCATATTTCAAAAAATTCACTATTCCAGAATTATGCACCGGGATGTGACAGCGTTCAATATGCAGCATTTAATGCGGAAAATATTGAATGCTCAAATACTCAAGGAAAAATATTTGATATATATAATATGTATGAGTAATAGCACAGGTTACCAGTACTATCACTTACTAATAGTAGGTCAGATTTTAAAAATAATCATTTGTAATTGTAGCTTCACTGCATCTTTCACTCACTATCTCCTTATTTCAGGATTAGCTTGCTCTGGAACTTCATTTTCAACATGGATCCTCCTAATCTGTTGAAGTGGTCTAATACCAGTGGAGCTTCTGTGGAAAAGAATGACATTGTCTCCAACTAGAAACTACTAGAACTGTACGCTTGTAAGGTTAACGCTGCATGTGTGTGCTCTAACCGATACTATTTCACTTAGTTACCGTGGTCACAAATAAAGAGATAATTAGTTAAATTATGAAATTGATACTTTCTTACCTAAAGGGGTCTGAAAAAAAAAGCAAAGAAAAAATGTGGAAAAAAACAACAAGTTAGTTGTCGCAGGGGATTCGAACCCACCAGTGCTCCAACCACTGAGCTACGACAACCCTCGACTTCCAAGACTATCACATTTTTTCCTTTATACTGTTGAGTAGTACCGCTTGCTGCAGTCTCGTACTCAACATTCCGTGAGGCATCTTCTTCAGCCATCCCAGAACTATTGTGGAATCAGTCCAAGGATGTACCATGTGTAGTGGTATGTCCAGGGTGTTAGCAGTGTAAACCAGAAGTTGAGTTAGCAGAGCAGCTGCCTGGAGTTCAAGCTTTGGAACTGTGGTGACTTTAAGTGGACTGACACGAGCCTTGGCCATAATGAATGTTTTAGAAATGGATCCGTCCTCATGAGTGCAGCATAAGTAAACCACCGCTCCATATGCCAGGTAGAATCCGTGAATGGCTGTGCTGATGACCTTGGAAGCATTGCAGATGGACCTCCGAGGGATAGGATGTTTGGTGATCAAGGGTAGTTGACTTGTCCAGAGGAGCCAGCGTTGCATAATCTCCTCAGGCACTTCTTCATCCCAGGATACTTTCAGTGTCCACAGTTCCTGTAGGAGTGACTTGGCTTGGATGATGAAGGGACCGAAGAATCCCAGCACATCGTAAATTTGTGCTGAGATAGAGAAAATCAGTTTCTTAGTGACCTTTGACTTCTGAGGGAGCTCAAGAGCAGACACATGTAGCAGGTCACGGGCAACATCCCAGTGGATTCCTAAGGCTTTGATTCGATCCTTATCTGAAGTGATTGTCAGGTCAGCTGTCTCGACTAGGTCTTTTGGAATGGAGTCTCTGAAGATACTGTCGTTACTTCTCCACTTTCGCAAAGTCATCTTGGCTTTGGAGAAAAGTGAACACAGCTGCTGAAAGGTTGCCATGGCTTCTTCTCTGGTGGGAGCACCGGTAAGAAGATCATCTACATAAAAGTGATGAAGGATGCAGTGGCTTGCCAGGGGATGTGTAGTCTTGTGTGAGTTGGCCAGATGCTGCAGGACACTGTTAGCCAGGAACGGTGAACACTTGACCAAAAGTTAAACGGAGCATTCTGTAATCCTTGACCTTGACATCGCTGTCCCGTAGGTGGAATCTGTGAAAACCGGAGGATTCTGTTTAGTGAAGTTTGGGACAGGGTCGAACAACGAGCTAACACAAAAATATGAGAAGGTCAAAGTACAAAATGACATACGTATGCCCAAACATATAAACAAACATCCATCCCCGATTTTCAATTGTGTTACCCCCAGTAAGTGTCTCGCTCGCTACGCTCGCTCGCCAATAACATATACCCCAATTTGCATTATCCACCCCTAATATTGTCTGGCCAGCTCCGCTCGCTCACTAATAACATATACCCGATTTTCAATTGCTCACCCCTGACAGTATCTCACTAGCTTCGCTCGCTAACAAACAAACATTCCCGATTTTCAATTGTGTTACCCCTGAGAGTGTCTCGCTAGCTTAGCTCGCTAGTTAATAAGAACAAAAAAAAAAAGGTGGGGAAAAAAATCAAAACACCATGTGTAACAAAACACCATGTGTAACAAAACACAAATATGAGAGAGTTCAATGATCAATTCTTCAGGCATCCTGGCAGCCCGTACTTTTTTGAATGGGTGATTTATGTGCCCTTCTATATATGCAGTCATTCTTGCTGAAATGATTATCATTATAATAGCTATGGGGTCACCCTACAAGATGATGAAAGACTAAATGAGATGTTATCATGATACATTACATAACCACACATGTAACCTATTTCAGTGTTCTAGAACATTCTGGTAGCTAGTGTGCTCTCACCTACTGAGCATGGTCAGCTTCTAGTTCTTTATGTTTCACAGTATAGGTGGATGGCTATATAACATTTAACCATCCCACCCACAGCTTGAGTCAGTCTTTGGTTGTCACTTCACGCCTCTTGTATACTGTAACTAATATTAATTTCTCTTTTCTATCTGAGCCTTGGAGGAGTATTTGATTGAGTTACTATAGTGGGGTTGCAGTATCAGCCATCATATATATCTACTCCGTTGCAGTTCTACCAGTTGGGAATTTCTCAGGGCAGCGTGTATAGCTACCATTAGGCCTACATCCTCAAAGATTCCCAATAATATTCAGTTATTCTTGGCTGAAATGATTGCAAATTTTCTTAGTTCTAACAGCAACTAATGTTATATGTATACATTGTGAGTTACTTTTAAGTAGACGTAGTCAGAACTGAGAAAATTTGTTATTATTATAATATATATTACTCTTAAGTGATTAATAGCAATGGTGTTTATTAAACTTCTTGTGCGAAACTTCAGCACACAATTAATAAATGACAATAGCTATGCTGTTCCACCAATAAAGTAACTTTACTTGCATTTTTGCAATTTGTGCATGCGATAATTTTAACTATAAATCATTACAATATTATGTTTATCTCAATTGCCAAATGAACTGCTCACCTTTAATATGAAGGAAACTATTAGAAGTTCTTCCATTGCCATCAGTTACCACACATTTAAACAGACCCAAATAATGTTGGGGGTTGTTACTCACAATGACAAATCTTGAAGTAGTAGCTGTCACTTTATTCACCACTGGGTTTACATGTGTGAACTGAGTACTATTCTTTAATATTGGAATACCATCTCTTGTCCAAATTGAGGATATAATACCACCCGTTGCAGTACATATTAATTGTGTGTTATCAGAATACTCTAAAGTTACCTTTAAACCTGTACATGATTAAATAGCTATAATATTACTAAATGATAATCAGATGACAAAAATATCTATGTTGAATCAAATTACATAAATCAAATTAGAGTAGCTGTAAACATTTCTACACCATTAAAAATGATATAAAAAAATGAAATATTACGCTTTTGAAATAAAAACTCATGTTAGTTTGGGCATTGTGCTAGTTGCAAGACAAATAAATCTTAAAAAAACCCCCCTTACAAATATTGGATGGAATGCAGATGTTTTACACATAATAGCAAACTGCTTTTGATTTGTAGTATCAACCAGATTTTGCCATGATCTAAGTAGCTATATGAAGAAATAACACTCATTCAAGTGTTGTCACTTCACTGATTCATCATACATCTATCACTGTATCAAAAACAAATTTGATTGAGTGCACAAAAAACAAAAACAAAACAAAAAAACTACATGAAATTTGTGGGCCTTTTGAGAGCACATGTGGGGTGCTTAAATAACGCCTCGTGAGGTGTTTACCAGGAGGCGCTGTCTGGTCACCCCACTTTGAGCCCTTATAACTTCCACACCAATGCATATTATACAAAGTAAATACTTATAGTAATAGCTAATACCCATTAGTTTCTCTTTTTCAAAAATCTTTCAGTAGTGACTAACTATGGAGACAATATAAAGCTTTAAAGTGGGATGTCCAGGCAGCGCCTCCATATTTAACACCAAAGCTAAGTTATCCAAACACTCCATTTTTAACAGTGTTAATATGTAATTTTTTGTACCTGTACATGCAATCATAATTATTGTGGCTTATTATTATACTATTTGGTGAAAACACCTCATTTTGTGGTGGAAATATTTTGCAATAAGAATAATCAAATGCGTAAATTGTGGTTTTAGGCTGATATTTAAAAATTAATTTTTCAATATTATAAGTTCATAATTATAACATTTCTTTCACAATCCATTCTACAGTAAATGTCAAGAGAAATAGCTTAATTAAAATTGACCCTCTTTAATATTATTTTATAAATACTATGTTCTTAGGAAATGTATTAACATAGCGTATTTAATATTTATCAGGCAATTTTTTTTCATTTGGATAAATTTTGCTTCAATAGTTACATATATATTTCCCTACCTGGTAGCTTTCCAGTGTGTAAGTAAGCATTCAATAGTTTTAAAGTTCCACGAATATCTGGTATTTCACAAGTGTATATGCCACTAGGTATTTTAATATTATTAATTTTGTGAAGAACAACAGAACTAGGACCTCCAGTGGCATATAATTTGTCACCATTACTTGGAACAGTACTTCCATTGGGAAATTTCCATCTACCTAAAACCATTCCATCATCATTAACACAACATGTGATCGAAGGAGTGAGACATCTTAGAGCAGCATCATTAATTGCTATTGCAGAGATGTTAATTGATGAGTTTTCTGAGTATAATACACCCTTTAGCAGAAAACCAAGACCTTTAATTAAAAACAAAGTGTTTTGATATAAATAATAAATCACTACCATTTCCTGTATCGCAAACCTTCAGGACTGTCAGTAGTTATCGAAATTGATGATTGTGGACTTGTATATTGCCTCTTAGTATTGTATGTCCATACATTTACGCTGTAACTTGTTAGTGGAATTAGTGCAGAAATTACTTTTTCGAGGACATTTATGTCTGTAATAGTGATACACCTTGACATTCCCAGTCTACACGTTTGTACAGTATAGCCGTCAATTATTCCATTTCTCTGGTCACAAGGAATCTCATCCCATTTTACATGGACAGAAATAGGTGTGGTAGAAAGTACTTGTAATTGTGGAGATACAGATGGAGCTAGGAAAGAAGTACAAATAAACTGAAAAAAATATCGTTAAGCAGAGACAAAAATTTGAATTGACAGTTTGTACAATTATTAATTATTATGTACTGAACAGGGCCTAATACCTGTTGCATCATACGAAATGCTTCAAAGTAAATAGGATGTGGCTAAAAGCACACATGTCTTCATAGTTATCATGTTAGGTTATTACCTCCCCACAGGTTGTACAAGTGTTTATTGCTCAAAAAACTCATAGCAGGTATTTACACTTATGGGCGATACATAATACATTTATTGTTTATTGGATACAGAAGAATATCACTGGTTTGATAGGCCACATCTGAATCACTTGCATAAATACTAAGTTAACAGTAGATTGTGGTTTTCTGTTGTATCAATTGTTGAATTTTGTTGGATTTGTCAACTGCACAATTGTCACACAGCTTGAAATTGTGTAAGGAAACACTATTTACATAACTGTATATAGGAAGGGCAACTTTATTCTGCAATTTAGGCTAAGATTGTAGAATTGCCATATAGACATTATTATTAGATGTATTTTTCTCTCTTTCACAGGCGTTTTTTTAAACAATACAGAATTAAAAATATTTGGTCGCCACTGGGAATCGAACCCAGGACCGCTTATTTAACGCACAAGTGCTCTGCCACTGAGGTACGACAACCAGCCAGTAAACAAACACTCCAATTCTGTATTTATACTTACGGGCTGCTATGCTACAGTCTCACTCTCAACAGACCAACAAAAATTCTCTCTTTTTCTCTTCCAAAGATTCTTTTTATTCTTGAATTTTTTACTCCTATGATTTATAACTTTATAATTTCTTTCTCAGCCTTCTTTTACTCATTAGATGCATTTTCTCTCTTTCACAGGATTTTTTAAACAATACGGAATTAAAAATATTTGGTCGCCACCAGGAATTGAACCCAGGACCACTAGCTTATTGCACAAACGCTCCGCCACTGAGCTAAGAAAGGAGTAAAAAATTCAACAAATAAAAAGAATCTTTGAAAAAAAAGAGAATTTCCATTGGTCTGTTGAGAGTGAAAACTACTGTACATTGAAGGTCATATAGCAGTTTAGACAGGTGGCAGTGGAACTACCACCTTTTTGTTAGGCCAAGGGTGGATAAGCGCCAGCAGGGATGTATGTGGCAAGACCTGGGGGAGCACATATCGTGAAGAAGGCACCACATCTGGTCGCAGTGATGGTTCAAACTACCCACCTTACTCAAGAAGACAAGTGAAATATTTTCAGGTGCAAGTGTTCAAGGAACTGGATAATTGTGAGGAATGTCATAATTTTAGGAGTGTGACAGAGTACTTTTGTAAAATTTATTGTCTTGTATTTTATCATTACACTTCTCTCTGTTTTAAGGCCTATTGGAGCTGATTTTGTCGCATATGTCTGGAGGGGACAATGCCACCTAAGAGAGAGCAAAGTGTACAAAGGAGAGGAAGGATGAAACTCGTGATGGTGAAGTCAATGAGCATTATTTGGAGTCCACTATGACGGTACAATCTGAGATAGTTGGAGATAACTCTGGTGGATTAACAGGAGCTTCATCAAGGAATGAAAGAGGACTGTTCATTTGCAAACAAGCAGTTGGAGTTGAAACTGGAACAGATGGAACTTGAAACAATGTAAGTTAGAAAGGAGCGTAAATGGTTTTGGGAATTGCAAAATAATCAGGATCAGGAATACACATGAGATGTTGAGATGGGAAGGTGAAAAAAGGGCTTACAGATACGGTTGGGATCATAATAATTTTAAAAGCAGGCTTTTGAGAGGAATTAATTGAACGAAGGAAACTGATGATCTTGAAGTTTATGCTGAAGGCCTGGAGAGATCACTTGTGAAATGTTGGACCATTTCTCATACTGTTTTGCATATAAATTTTTCTGGAGAATATTTGAACACATTTTGGATGAAGTGAAAGGAGAAGGGGTTGATTATGAGCCTTATGCACACCTAGAGAGGCTGCACAGCTCCATCAAAGTTGTCAAAGAGCTCCCAAAGAAGTCAAAGGTGCTCAGTTGTGAATTTAGGTCAAGAGACTCTATATAACGCGAATATGTATGTTGGAGGACTTTTAATACCTACCTTTACCTCCCTTTTCAACAAGTTATTTTTATGTCTTCTGCTTTTTTATCTAATGAGAATGTGTTTATGTCTCTAGCTATTGCTGTATAAAACTATGAACTAATGACAGTCATAGCTCCATATAAAAACAGTTAATTTAGTGTATGCTTGATATCTGACTAAATGATGGTGAGTTTTGATATATCTTCCCTGTTCACCAATGTTCCAATAGATGAGCTCGACCTCAGTTGACCCCTGAAGAGGACTTCAGCAAGCTTTAGCAAGAAGTCGAAAGGTTGAGTTAAGTTATAATTAACAATATTATTGGCTGTTAAAAAGAGAAAAATTTCTTATTAGCTATAGCTAATATTATTATATAAAGCTATCAATGGAACCCACCTCTCAGTGGCCTCTTTTAATATAACTTGAATAATTTGAGAATTTATGGAAAAAATATGTGACTTTTTTAAGAATAAGAACAAATTCTTCTGGAATAAAAAAATTAGAATAAATTTTGAAGTATAACTACTTCAGACCCATTACTTCAGCTGCAGCTCTTCTCAGCAGCTCTACTTCAGCATCATAGCAAATTTCAGTGAATCAAAAAATGATGAAGACACAAAGAAGAATTCTGTATGTACAAATGTTATAACTCAAATTTATCTTCTACCTGTATCAATCCAATTGAGCCTCTAATGGATGCAATAGTTAAAGCAAACAATAAAGATTTTTTGAAAAAAGAAATTTTTGAGAATACATCACATGAGTTCATTTAAAATGTGAAGAAGATTTAATGAAAATTGAAGGTAGGTAATATGTACTGGACAATAGGAGAAATATTTCAAGGGAAACTATTTAGCAGTTAATACAAGGAATAATAAAAAAGCTTTTTACTCGCTCTTATGGTTTCATGTATTCACTAATGTCAGCGAAATTGGGACTAAGGTTAACTTCAAGGCTAAATAGTCATTTGCAATTGTAGCTATATTATATCGTTCACTCATTATCTCCTTATTTCAGGATTAGCTTCCGCTGGAACTTCGTTTTCAACATACGCTCCTCCTGATCTGGTGAAAAACATTCCGTCTAATATGGGTAGAGCTTCTGTGGTAAAGAATGACATTGTCCCCAACTAAAAACTACTCGAGCTGTACGTTTCCAAGGTTAACACTGCACGCGTGCGCACTTACCCGTACTATTTCACTTAGCTACCAAGGTATTTCACTTAGGTTTCCACTTAGTTACCGAGGTATTTCAATTAGTTACGCGCTATTTCACTTTCCCTGTGCGATTTCAATTGAACAGCGATTTTTCCCGTACATTTTTGAACCATTACTGCTTGAGCACAAATGGCGAGCGAGCCTAAAGACTATACTATTTTTATATGAATGATTTTGACTTCTAACACTGAAGCTACTGAAAATAAGGTCCAGTTTTTTAATTTCGCATACACAGTAAAGGGATTTCAGTGCCATAGTAACAACTCTTTGCAACTGCTTGAATTGAAGGAAAAAAACAACAACAAAACAATACACGTTATTTAAACATTTTCTTTGTGATATTCTAAGTAGTGGTAACACACAATGCTTTGACACAACTGGACACGCACCTACACAGACTTACCTTCGCGGTAGTCTAGTGGACAATGTATTTTCAAGTAAATACTGTTGCGCACGGCTTATAACCATGACAAAGAGCGCATTGACTTACCACCGCCTCTAACTCGAATAGAAATGGAAGTCCCTTAAGTTTTCAAGTTTTAACTGCACCCAGCAAAAGAATTCAAAACGGTAAACAATTCAATTTCTAGGGTGATACGGGTACTGATCGATAAACCAGAGGATTCTGTTTAGTGCAATTTGGGACGGGGTCGACCACATAACTAACACAAAAACGCGAGGGTCAAAGTACAATAATGCCTGACGTACGTCCGATAAACATACATCCCCAATTTTCAATTGTGTTACCCCTGTAAGTGTCTCGCTCGCTATGTTCGCTCGCCAATAAAGTTGGATATTTGTTATCTAGTTCAGAGAATAACTAGTGGTGTGCTTAAGCACAAATGGCGTTGTAACGCACAATACTTTCACACAACTGAACATACCTACGCAAGACTTACCTTCATGGTTTGTCTAGTGGACAATGAATTTACAAGTAAATGCTGTTGAGTAGGGCTTATAACTGTGACAAATAGCGACTAACTCGAATAGAAATGGAGCTCCCATAAGTTTTTGCGTTTTAACTGCACCCGCAAAAGAATTCAAAGCAGTAAACAATTCAATTTCTAAGGTGATACGGGTAATGGTCGCTAAACCATAGGATTCTGTTTAGTGAAGTTTGGGACGGGGTCGAACGCGGAGTGAACACAAAAATACGGAGGGTCAAAGTACAAAATGACCCAAACATAATATATATAAACTAGTGATGTGCTTGAGCACAATTGGCGAGTGAGCCTGATAGTTAGGTAACATAAAACTAAGTATTGTTACTATGTTTTAGCTTAGTTCATGCAAACACTATAATTGCAGTTATGACCTTTTATTTCAGCGAACAAATACAAAATCAATCTCTTACCTGATTAATGGTAACTTTTGTAGTATCACACATCTGCCATTCTGATAATCTCAATCACCAGTAACTCTTGAACAAGCTCTCAGCTACAATAAAAAATAAACCAGTGATATTATTTGTAATTTTAGCAAACAAATATGGAATTACTACTTACCTCAATTTCCTGAGTATTGATAACTTCTGTAGTATCAAATTTAAGTTACTTTGACTATCTGAATTACTTCGATCTTGACAAGCTCTCAGCTACAAAAACAAAAGACAATCAATTTTAGCACACAAATACAAAATTATTTTCTTACCTCATTTTCTGGAGCAGTAGTAACTTTTGTAGTACCAAATTTGAGCCATTCTGACTGTTTGAATTTAACAGTCACTGTTGACAACAAGCTCTTAGCTACAAAAAGAAAGGCCAGAGTTATTTTGCATATTTAGCTAACAAATATGGAATTACGTACTTACCTCAGCTTCCGTGAGTAGTAGTAGCTTCCTTAGCATTAATACTACGGCATTCTGACTACCAATGGCTATTGACATTCAACAATCGGCACTTCGCATCCCCCCTAAAACGGCGAAGTTTTGAAATTAAGTCTGGAATAGGTCTTCAATGCCATAGTAACGGGTCGAATCAACTTTTTGTTTCTTGAAAAGCAAGCGTTTTCGCCGGAATTTTCTCACACTTTGGAGCTTAAGTATAAAGTAAGGCTTGCTTAATGCTGTAGTTTCAGAATAAACTGGGGTCAAGCCTAAAAAGCCGTGTTTTTATGAGAAAAAAAGTTGCCCGCGCGCGGGTTTAAATGGCATACGTACCATCCACACATACATATATACATACTAGTGGTGTGCTTGAGCACAAAATGGCGAGCGAGCCCGATAGTTAGGTAACATAAAACTAAGTATTGCTACTGTGTTAGAACTTAGCCTTAGTTCACCTAATCCACACCGCAATTGCTGTAGGAATCTCATATCCAGGTAGCAATAACGTGGGTGCTCAGTTTACTTGGTTTTTATACAACTCAGAAAAATCGCTGCGCAGTACGTGCAAGGGTAAAAGGCGGGAGAAATGTTCTCGGCGTGACTACCATCGGTTTTGTGTAGTTTGCGCATGATCAGTAGCTACTTAGCGGTTAGATTTGTCACCTGCTATCAGTATTGTTTTAATCATGGAACCGGAACCAATGGCAGAACAAGTGAGTAGATTTATTTAGGAGAAGAATTGTATCAGTTTAGACGTTATAGTATTTAAATAACTTATCTTAACCACTTATAAATATATATTTAAATAACTTATCTATCTTAACCACTTATTAATATATATTTTAACCACTTATGAACATATATAATATGCTTTAAAATGTGTTATCTTTGTATTATCATGAAGAGTTATGTGATGGCTATCTAGCTAGCTCAAAACTCAGAAGTTTGTGGTTATGGGCATAGCACCCTCCATGGTTTTAAAAGTGGCCACACCTTGAACAAGTCTACAATTGTTCTCTTCAATATAGGACCAAATGCAAATTTTCCATTTGAATATCAGTTAGAAAATGGACTCAATAAGTGCACAAGACGTAACTGTATAGGCAAAAAAATCAGATAGGTCAGAGACAAAAACCTAACCTGTCAATCAAGGTAAAGATTTTTCATCAGCTAAGCAGTCCTTGTAACACACAGCACCTTCACATACACTTGTTCACTTGATGTACCAACACAAAAATTACTTCATTCAGTGATTTGACATTAGTAGTATTGTAAGCACAATACTTTCACACAACTGAACATACCTAGGCAAGACTTAGCTTCGTGGTTAGTCTAGTGGACAATGAATTTTAAAATAAATGCTGTTGAGTAGGGCTTATAACTGTGACAAATAGCTTATTAATTTACCACCGCCACTAACTCGAATAGAAATGGAGCTCCAGTAAGTTTTTGCACCTGCAAAACAATTCAAAGCGGTAAACAATTCAATTTCTAAGGTGATACGGGTAATGGTCGCTAAACCAGAGGATTCTGTTTAGTGAAGTTTGGGACGGGGTGGAACGCGAGCGAACACAAAAATACGAGAGGGTCAAAGTACAAAATGACATACGTACGTCCAAACATAAACAAACATCCCCAATTTTCAATTGTGTTACCCCTGTAAGTGTCTCGCTCGCTACGCTCGCTCGCCAAATATTCTATATAATTAAGACTCATTTATTAAAAAAGATGGCTTGGTAAACTTTCATGAAACGGGCTTAATGAAGAAACTTCTACAAAATGCTACCACACTGGAAAGATGCAGAAGCATCTATCCATGCCCAGACTGTCAGCATTTGTTTATTGTTTTCTTCTGTACAAAAAAAAAATTCTATTTTTTTAAAATATTTTTATTATTCATTGACTTTTTTACTCCACTAATTTATCACTTCACAATTTTTTTCTCAGCCTTCTTTTACTCATAATATGTAGCTATTATTCTATACAAAAAGTAAATTATCTTTTTTCAAATATTCTTATTATTCATTGAATTTTTACTCCATTAATTTATCACTTCACAATTTCTTTCTCAGCCTTCTTTTTGTAGCTATTCTCTCTTTTCAAAGATTCTTGAAAAAAGCGTATTATCGTTAGTCTGTCGAGAGTGAGACTGTAGCATAGCGTACTCCTAAACTGTATAAATACAGAATTGGAGTGTTTGTTTGCCAGCTGGTTGTCATAGCTCAGTGGCAGAGCACTTGTGGGTTATGCAAGTGGTCCTGGGGTTAGATTCCTGGTGGCCACAAATATTTTTAATTCTGTATTGCTTAAAAAGCCTGTGAAAGAAAGAATACATCTTGCATAACTCGCAACACATTTCACAAATGCACTTGGAAGAGCAGTAGTTTCACAAATGCACTTAGGAGTGTTCAAGGACCAGATCACTAAAGTGATCAAAATTAAAGTTAACCTAAACAGGCTGATTAGTTAGTTATAAACAAAATATAACTTGGAAACGGTAAAGTTCGAGGAACATTGACCAACATCGACGATTTACGAACATCGACTAAATATGACAGAAAATAATAATTCAATAAGTGGTATAATGAAAGAAAATGATAACTAGTGGTGTGCTTGAGCACAGATGGTGAGCGAGTGTTAAACTACACTATTGTTAAACGATTGATTTTAACAACTAACATTCAAACTACTAAAACTAGTGGTGTGCTTGAGCACAAATGGCAGCGAGCCTTAAGTAGAGCTCCAACTAAGGGTGGATCCTAAAGAGTACTGCTAATGGACTAACTAAATAAAAAGAACGGGCCTTGGGAGCCTGTTTCGTTCAAGTTACAGCTCCTCAGCCTCAAGTATATAATCCACAACTTCTCCGTGGGTGCCGTCACTGACGAGTCAAGTTCAACACTTTCCAGGTTTTTACAGCTATCTTCCCCTGGTGTAGCCTACCAACCAGGTTAGAGCAGCTGCTAATATAACTGGCTGGGGGGTTGGGGAACCCCTACAGCCAACTCTATACTGTGTGGGTTAAGGTCCACCTACAAACTAAAGTAGTGAATATATCTAGGTTAGCTTTAGGCCCTAGCCAGAAGTTTGCATTGGGATTCGGATTTTGAGGACACAAAAAGCCACACCACTTTTGTTTCTTTGATAATTCTCCTATAATATTAACAACAACAAAAGGTAACTGCACTAAAGCTTATAATTTGTTCAATGAATTCTAGTTCAAAACTATAAGTTAATTAAATACTTGATATTTGAGAGAAAATCGGTAATATTCGAGTAACCAGGCTTTTAACCACTATGGTGAGCTGTATATAAACAGTCTTTTTGTACTACAAGTTATTTAATAGAATGTCGTTTAAACTGCCTGTTAAAAAAGGTATTGGAAAAATCGCTATAACTAAGTGAAATAGCACCGGAACAAAGTGAAATGCCGCGGTAGCAAGTAAAATGCCACGGTAGCATAAGTGAAATAGTAAGGGTAAGTGCGCAAGCATGCAGTTTTAGCCTTGGAAATCTAGTTGGAGACAACATCATTCTTTAGCGCAGAAGCTCTACCCGTATTAGACGGAATATTTTCAACAGATTATAGGAGGAGCCAATGGTTAAAAGCAAAGTTTCAGAGAAAGTTTATCCTGAAGTACAGAGATAGTGACTGCACCATTACGGTGTAGCCACACTGTAAATGATTTTTAGCTTACACGTGTACTGGCCTAGTATTAGCATGCATGATATTAGGGAGCACGAACAACGCGATTAAAATAACACGAGGCAAACAGGAGTGCTATTTCAATAGCTTTAGGAGTTCTATTGATCCATAATAGTACAGGTTACCCGTGCTATCACTCGCTGATAGTAGGCCAACTCCATTCCTAATAATCATTTGCAGTATAGTTACACTATATATTGCACTCACCACCATCGGTGCATTTCAAGATTAACTTTCTCAGATTCTTCCCTATGTCTCCCCTCCTAATCTGTTGAAAAAATTCCGTAGCTTGTGCGATTAATATCGAATAGTACGCTTACCCATGATATTACTCTTACTAATTAATAAGTGCGTTATGTTACACTTTAATGTCACGTAGCAAGCTTTAACTCATGCCGATATGAGAGCGAAATTTTGTAGCCATGGAGCTGAATGGTTTATTAGGTCACTTGGACTCTGACTAGGCTGTCCATATACTGAGTGTGAAGTACACCTGGGGAAACAGCAGAGAATTCCATTGCAGGTTCAGCACAATCGAACAGATGACGATATTCCGGATGTTTTATGTGGGGTGTGGCTAAAACATTTACTTCCGGTCACTCTAAAGGGGAGTTCGACCTAACCCGAACCCCCCTTAGCTACAGGGTTTGAACTTACTAGTAATGTGCTTAAGCACAAATGGGGAGCGAGTTAAAGACAATACTATTTTTATACGAATGATTTTGACTTCTAACACTGAAGCTACTGAAAATAAGGTCGAGTTTTTAACTACGCATACACGGTAAAAAGTATTTCAGTGCCATAGTAACAAATTTGCTGCAACTGTTTGAATTGAAGGGAAAAAACAACAACAATAAAACAATACACGTTATTTAAAGGTTTTCTTTGTGATATTCTTTAGTTAAGTAGTGGCTGTAAAGCACAATGCTTTGACACTACTGGACATACACCTACACTAGACTTACCTTCGCGGTTAATCTAGTGGACAATGCTTTTTCAAGTAAATACTGTTGCGTACGGCTTATAACCAAGACAAAGAGGCATTGACTTACCACTGCCACTAACTCGAATAGAAATGGAAGTCCCGTAAGTTTTTACGATTTAACTGCACCCGAAAAAGAATTCAAAAAACAATTCAATTTCTAGGGTGATATGGGTCTGATTGCTAAAAAGGAGGATTCTGTTTAGTGAAGTTGGGACGGGGTCAACCACAGAACTAACACAAAAACACGAGGGTCAAAGTACAAAAATGCCTTATGTACGTCCAAACGTATAATTATATAAACTAGTGAGGTGCTTCAGTATAAATGGCGAGCGAGCCTAAAACTAATGGTGTGCTTGAGCACAAATGGCGAGCGAGCCTTAAACTACACTATTGCTAAACTATTGATTTTAACAACTAACATTCAAACTACTAAAATAAAGTCGAGTTGTTAAATTACGCATATGCGGTAAAGGGGATTCAATGCCATAGTAACCGCTCCCCGCAACCGTTTGAATTGAAAAAAAAAAAAATACACATTATTTAAACGTTATCTTTGTGATATACTTGAGCTAAGTAGTAGCTAAAACGCACAATACTTGCACACAACTGGACATACCTACACAAGACTTACCTTCGTTGTTCTAGTGGACAATGAGTTTTCAAGTAAATACTGTTGGGTACAGCTATAACTGACAAAGAGCGCATTGACTCACCGCCGCCACAAACTTGAATAGAAATGGAACTCCAGTAAGTTTTTTTTATAGTATAAACTTCATATGCAAAAAAAAATTAAAGCGTAAACAATTCAATTTCTAGTACGTTAAACAGGAGGATACCGTTTAGTGACGTTTGGGACGGGGTCGAACGCTGAGTTAACTCGAAAATACGAGAGGGTCAAGGTACAAAATTACATACGTACGTCCAAACATTATGTTATAGTTATAAACCAAAATTGAGGTTTGTATGCGATTTATAAATCGAAATACAAACCTAATGATTTTGGTTTATAACTATTTTATAGCCAGAACATAAACAACGAGCAAAGTATAGCGTTAGCTATCTTAGTGATTGTATTAAAGTACCCAAACTCTTCATTATTCCATTTTGCTTTGATCTGCCTTCTACCATAATTATGGTTGCTAAGAACTATATCAGACTTTTCCCCGCTAATACATTTTCTTACGAGCATACCAGACTGTATTAGATTTATAGTTCTTAACGACAAGCGCGGTCGCTCGGGTAACGGGCTATAAATCAATTGTGTTACCTCTGAGAGTATCGTTAAGCGATTGGTTTTAACTTCTAACACTCAAGCTACTAAAAGAAAGTCGAGTTTTTAAATCATGTGTATATGGTAAAGGCATTCAATGCCATAGTAACCACTGTCCGCAACTGTTAAAAAAACAAGGAACAAATAACAAGTCACGTTATTTAAACATTTCTTGTGATATTTTTAGAAATAGTTGTAACGCACAATACTTTCACACAGCTGAACATACTTACGCAGGACTTACCTTCATGATTAGTCTAATGGACAATGAATATTCAAGTAAATACTGTTGCGTAGAGCTTATGACTATGACAAATAGCATATTAACTTACCATCGCCACCAACTCGAATACAAATGGAACTCTAGTAAATTTTTGAGTTTTAACTGCACCAGCAAAAAAATTCTAAACAGTAAACAATACAATTTCTATGGTGATACGGGTAATGATCGATAAACCAGAGGGTTCTGTTTAGTGAAGTTAGGGACGGGGTCGAACACGGAGCGAACACAAAATAAACGAGGGTCAAAGTACAAAATGGCATACGTACATCCCAGAACACAATATAAACTTGTGGTGTGCTTCAGCACAAGTGGCGAGCAAGCCTGCCTATTTAAACTACAGCATTGTTACTACATAATTTATATTTTAGCTTAATTCATGCAAAACAGTATAATAACAGTTGACCATTAATTTTAGCAAACAAATAATAAATTACACTCATACCTGAGTAATAGTAAGTTCTGTAGTATCAAACTTGAGCAATTCTGACTACCTCAATCTCTTGAACAAGCTCTCAGCTACAAAATAAATAGGCCAGTGTTATTTTTGTAATTTAGCCAACAAATATGGAATTACTACTTGCCTCAATTTCCTGAGTATTGGCAACTTCTGTAGTTACAAATTTAAGCTATTTGGACCATCTAAATTACAAGTAATTCTTGACAACAAGCTCTCAACTACAAAACAAAAGACCATCAATTTTAGCAAACAAAAACAAAATTACTTTAGTGTCAAATTGAAGCCATTCTGACTATCTAAATTACCAGTCTCTCTTGATAACATGCTCTCAGCTACAAAACAAAGGTCAGAGTTATTTTTTGTAATTTTAACTTACAAATATGGAATTAAGTACTTACCGCTGTTTCCCTCTAGTAGTGGTGGCTTCCTCAGCATTGTTATAAGGTATTCTGACAGTGGTACCTTCTGTTGTACCAATTGTAGCCATTCTGACTACCTCAGTTAGGTGGACAAGCTCGCTGCTCTAACAAAAAAAATAATAGCAAGAGTTATTTTTGTAATTTTAGCTAACAAGTATGGAACTACGTACTTACCTCAGCTTCTTCCAAGTAACGGTGGATTCCTTAGTATTATCATTTAGCCATTCTGGCCACCAGTGGAACTTGACAACCAACAAGCGTCATTTTTAGCAGCACAAAAAACGACGAAGTTTTGAAATTAAGTCTGGTAAAGGGTTTACAATGGCATAGTAAACAGTCGCAGTAACTTTTTGGGACTTGAAAAAGAAGCGTTTCGTAGGAATTATCCCACAATTTGGAGCCCAAGTTTCAAGTGAGACGTATACCCGATTTTCAATTGAGTTACCCCAGGTAGTGTCTCGCTCGCTTCGCTCGCTGCTAATAGAGCGTTTTCGTCGTTTACGTAACTAGTGGTGTGCTTGAGCACAAATGGCGAGCGAGCCTAAAGACTATACTTTTTTTATTGACTTCTAACACTGAAGCTACTGAAAATGAGGTCCAGTTTTTAAATTTAGCATACAGGGTAAAGGGATTTCAGTGCCATAGTAACAACTCTCTGCAACTGCTTGAATTGAAGGAAAAAACAACAACAACAAAACAATACACGTTATTTAAAAGTTTTCTTTGTGATATTCTTTAGCTAAGTAGTGGTTGTAACACACAATGCTTTGACACAGCTGGACATGCACCTACACAGACTTCGCAGTAGTCTAGTGGACAATGTATTTTCAGGTAAATACTGTGCGCACGGCTTATAACCATGACAAAGAGCGCATTGACTTACCACCGCCACTAACTCGAATAGAAATGGAAGTCCCTTAAGTTGTCAAGTTTTAACTGTACCGGCAAAATAATTCAAAACGGTAAACAATTCAATTTCTAGGGTGATACGGGTACTGATCGATAAACCAGAGGATTCTGTTTAGTGCAATTTGGGACAGGGTCGACAACCGAACTAACACAAAAACGCGAGGGTCAAAGTACAAAAATGCCTTACGTACGTCCATACATATATACAAATAAACTAGTGGTGTGCTTGAGCACAAATGGCGAGCGAGCCTAAAGACTATACTATTTTGATTTGACTTCTAACACTGAAAATAAGGTCCAGTTTTTTTTACTGATTTAGCATACAGGGTAAAGTGATTTCAGTGCCATAGTAACAACTCTCTGCAACTGCTTGGAAGGAAAACAACAACAACAAAACAATACACGTTATTTAAAAGTTTTCTTTGTGTTATTCTTTGGCTAAGTAGTGGTTGTAACACACAATGCTTTGACACAACTGAACATGCACCTACACAGACTTACCTTCGCAGTAGTCTAGTGGACAATGTATTTTCAAGTAAAATACTGTTGCGCAAGGCTAATAGCCATGACAAAGAGCGCATTGACTTACCACCGCCACTAAGGATTCTCAGAGCTCGTTAATTGAAAAATACTGGAGCTGTGAACGCTTTACCTAACTTACGTAATTAAAAGCGCGGGCGAAAACAGAGGTCTCACGTACCCCATAAACAGATAAATAAATAAATATATATAGCGAAATCTCGATTGAGTTACCCCTGATAGTGTCTCGCTCGCTTCGCTCGCTCGCCAACTAGTGGTGTGCTTGAGCACAAATGGCGAGCGAGCCTAAAGACCATACTATTTTTATTGACTTCTAACACTGAAGCTACTGAAAATAATGTCCAGTTTTTTATTTTAGCATACAGGGTAAAGGGATTTCAGTGCCATAGTAACAACTCTCTGCAACTGCTTGAATTGAAGGAAAAAAACAACAACAACAAAACAATACACGTTATTTAAAAGTTTTCTTTGTGATATTCTTTAGCGAAGTAGTGGTTGTAACACACAATGCTTTGACACAGCTGGACATGCACCTACACAGACTTACCTTCGCAGTAGTCTAGTGGACAATGTATTTTCAGGTAAATACTGTGCGCACGGCTTATAACCATGACAAAGAGCGCATTGACTTACCACCGCCACTAACTCGAATAGAAATGGAAGTCCCTTAAGTTGGCAAGTTTTAACTGTACCGGCAAAAGAATTCAAAACGGTAAACAATTCAATTTCTAGGGTGATACGGGTACTGATCGATAAACCAGAGGATTCTGTTTAGTGCAATTTGGGACGGGGTCGACAACCAAACTAACACAAAAACGCGAGGGTCAAAGTACAAAAATAAATGGTGAGCGAGCTAAAGACTATACTATTAAGATTTTGACTTCTAACACTGAAGCTACTGAAAATAAGGTCCAGTTTTTTAATTTAGCATACAGGGTAAAGGGATTTCAGTGCCATAGTAACAACTCTCTGCAACTGCTTGGAAGGAAAAAAATCAAAAAAAAACAATACACGTTATTTAAAAGTTTTCTTTGTGATATTCTTTTGCTAAGTAGTGGTTATAACACACAATGCTTTGACACAACTGGACATGCACCTACACAGACTTACCCAATGTATTTTCAAGTAAATACTGTTGCGCACGGCTTATAACCGTGACAAAGAGCGCATTGACTTACCACCGCCACTAACTCGAATAGAAATGGAAGTCCCTTAAGTTTTCAATATCGTGTAGCATTGGTTGGGCGAGCGAGGTTCTGGGGAAATGTTGACACTTTCAATTGCATTGGGGTCGTTTGATTTGAATTTGCATTGGTTTTCTTCCTGCAGGTTGCCAAATCTGAATTCACATCTCATTATTAGTAGTAGAATATGTAATGACATGTAAAGGGGGAAATGATGATTGGTAAAGGGTAAAGAATGGTACTCCTCATAATAAAGTAACAATTGGTAAAGGGTAAAGAATGGTACTCCTTCTGGAATGCGTGTTTAAACGACGACGTACGACGCGTTTAAAGGACGACGTATTCAGGATTTCCATAGACTACATCTTAAAGTTGCTCGCTCGCCAATAAACAAACATCCCCGATTTTTTCATTTTTACCCCTGTAAGTGTCTCGCTCGCTACGCTCGCTCGCCAATAATGATGTCATGGGCTTTAAAAGCACGCGCGTTGAGCATTGTCAAATTACTGGTGTACAGCTGTTTTTCAGGGAATATGGCTCTGGCTACTACTCGACTCTCCGACTACGCGGAGGGATTACCAGGAGAGGCTAAAAAGAGGTACTTAGAGATGCTACACTTGCTGAATGGTGTAGACCCTTTCTTATTGGCCGGTAAAGCTGTAACTGAGAATGACTCGCCATCTACTTGTGAATTGCCACTGGTTGAAGCTTCTGATTTGGTTTAGTTTTGGAGACTAGTTTTGTTTCTAGCAGCTCTAAACATTCTGCACAGGCTGGACTTTCAAGTACATCAGAACCATCTTCGACTCCATCCCAAAATGAAGCAGACAAAAAGTATTGTTATTGTAAAGGTGTTGAAAAGGATGGAGACGAGATGATTGCATGCGATTTTCCCAACTGTCCTATAGAATGGTATCATACTAGATGTCTGAAGATGAAGACTATTCCTAGTGGAAAATGGTACTGTCCAACTTGTCGAAAGTTACCTGAATGCAAAAGAAGAGCCAAACAATAAACTAGTTATTATAATTTACCCATTCGTAATGTCAGATAACTTTCTTATCATGATTTTTTTAAATGTATTGAGCAATTATATATTATATTAATTCTTTGAAGGGATTAAACCAATAATAGAACTAAGAGTCAAATAATACAGCTAATCAAAAGGTACAACAGAGTCACATAAATTATTTAAAGCACAACAAACATGTATAATGCGATCCACTAATGGTTTTTCTTCTTGATCTCTTTTTATGATGAAATCTATAGGCAGAGTTCCTTTCAATATTGTGAACCTCTGACGAACAGCCCCAATAACTCTCTCTACGTGAATCCTAACATTAGCAATTGCACGTGTTTCCTCAACTTCCAAAGCTGAAAGCTGGTCTTTCCCTTTCGTGAAAGCTGGGATGTGAAGCTTGGCCTGCATAAGTCCCACTGATTCTGAAATATCGAATCCGCGATCCGCTAGTACTATATCTCCTGGTAGAAGGTAGTTCAATATACCACAATGTTCAGTTAAATGTTTGTCACTCACTCTGCCTCCCCATGCATCAGATACAAATGACACCACACCATGAGGGGCGATTCCCAGCAAAACTTTGACCGTATTGTGGTGCTTGTAAGAAGACCACGTACTGGCTCGTCCTAGAAGGTTTGATGGACGTTCAATGAAGACTTCAAAACAGTCTACGATTACAACCACTTTCTTTCCAAAGGAAGATCGGTAGCAAGCCGGTGTTGAGATCCATAAAACTTCACGTTCAGGCCACTTGATAAAGGGTTTCAACTTAGTATCCAAAATGACAAGCCACTTCAATAAAATACGTGAAGTTGTAGACACGGATATTCCAAATTTGTAAGCAAACTCCTGCAAAGGGCTGTCAAGCCTAAGCTTAGCCATAACTATCATGAACTCTTGAAAACCAGTGAGCTTTGTAGAAAAAAATTCAGTAGGTGGTGCCACAAACTCAAAAACAGCTTTTAAGACTCTAAACGAAGGGAGACCAGTGTAAAATTTTACACACTGATCATTCTGTAGAGATTGCTCACTAAATGGTACTGTATGAAAAATCTTATCACGGAGTTCACGAATAGTTACATAACAAGAGTTGAGCTCACTTTGCATCATCCCAATCTATAGAAATTATGTATAATAAAAGTTTCAGCATTTCTTATTAGCTAATTTCTAAACTTACCAAAGTACAGGACATCCCAGTTTGAACACTAACATCACTGCTGCTAGAAGCCGAGTTACTTGGCTGACAAACAGCCTCACAAGTGATTTCAGCTTCACTGAATTGAGCACCACTATCGTATGTGATTTCATCCCCATCTTCCACAATACTGCTCCCTTCACTACCTACAGTAGCAGATAAATTAGAATTGGCTAGAGCAAGCAAACCCTCCACAGCATTGTCTCTACTCGACTCTGCTGTAGTAATAGATATTTCTTCATCTGTCTCTCTTCTAACATCCTCTCTTGCTTTTCTCCTGATCCACCTCTCAGCATTTTGACAAGGATTACCTAATACTTTACAGCGACCGAGATTCTGAGTGGGCAACCAGTCAGGGTTAGTCTCATCTTCGAGAGGAGCTGGCTTTCCATCGACAAAATGCCTGGAACAAATCCTGTCGTTAACCATAATTTTTTCTGTCATATCTTTCCTTGATATTGCCCCTAAATATCCTGCCCTACGCTTTTTACTAAGTTCCAAATTTCTAGTACCCCTGCTAGACATAATTTTCGGAATCCTGTAAAAGCTAACATCCTTATCTCTCCCAGACCTCTTAGTGCAGCCAACTACAATACACAGCACCATCTCTCTCCTTGTACACCAGTACCCAGAAGTGGGTGTGGTTATCGCATCGCACGTGAACTATGACGCGCCATGAAAACGCTCTATTACACTTGTCAGCGTGATGTGGCAAGATATTTCACTCTCAATCTATATTTTTACTGCCTCTGGCTCCTTGAAAATAAATTAGCCTAGCCTGTTCATGAAATATTTAGCCATATCACACTTTGACTCATGTAATAAGTACTCTCTCTCTATATATATATATTATATATATATTTATAGCCCGTTACCCGAGCGACTCCGCTTGTCGTTAAGAACTATAAATCGGATACAGTCTGGTATGCTCGTAAGAAAATGTATTGGCGGGGAAAAGTCTGATATAGTTCTTAGCAACCATAATTATGGCGGAAGGCAGATCAAAGCAAAATGGAATAATGAAGAGTTTGGGTACTTTAATACAATTACTAAGATAGCTAACGCTATACTTTGCTCGTTGTTTATGTTTGGGCTATAATAGTTATAAACCAAAATCATTAGTGTCTCGGAGTTTATATCGCATATAAACCTCAATTTTGGTTTATAACTATAATACATATATATATATATATATATATATATAATACTTATAGCACGAGTCAGAGTACAATATGGGAAAATATTTTACGAGCACGCAAAATATTTTCACGAGCCAAAGGCGAGTGAAAATGTGGCGTTAGAGTAAAATATCATTCCCATATTGTACGACGAGTGTGATAAGTGATTTATTGCTTCTTTGAAATTTTTCTCAACCTGTTACAATACAATTTTCATTGATTTTACTCGCTACGCGCGCGCTACAAGGAGCGTACAATATAAACCGTACAATATGGGAGAATACAGAACGCTCGCGTGATGCGGAAATATTCAAGTAAAAATATCAAAGCTGCAATAAATATATATATATTATATATATATATATATATATATATGACTTGGTGAATTATTGCTGAAAAATAATAATGTTTTTATGTCCAACTTGTGAAATAAGATTAATGTGAATTCAGGAAGGAGTAAAATTGACCATGTTTAACAAATGGGTGAAGATGTTGTTGTTAGAATTCAAATAACAGCACTTAACAGTCTATGGTGTTATGAAGCTAGTACGTTCACCATTTTGATGAAGCATACCAATAATTGTGAACTGATGTCCTTGTATGGCTTTCTCTTAAGTATATTTTAATGTGCTTAGGAAGCACCCATAAATTCTATTGTGACAGTAGTATAAAATAACTGATTACAGTGCTAATACTCACCTGATGTTAAAGTACGTACTACAATGGTACCAGATGCTGTTTGTGATGTGCTCACAGCAGTGAGTGTGATAGTATAAATAGCATTAGGTGTCAGTTGTGTGAGTCTGTGAATACGAATACCGCCTACTAAAAATTTCTGACGACCTTGGTGTTCCTCAATACCACACTCAAGAATTACATAACTATTTTCAATAATATAACTTTGTTCAGAATCTTCATTTTGATGCCAGGAAATTATTATTGTTGTAGCAGTTACAGCTCCAGTTCTAAGTATTGGCTCAATTGACGCACCTGAGACAAACAAAGCAACCCATTGGTTACTTAAGCACTATTATCATTTAAAAAATATGTATATCATTAGAATAATTCATCAAGTATTGTTAAATAGAATAAATTATGTAAAATACTAATCACAGTTGATGGTGGAAATGAGTACTGACTATATTATTGTCTTCAACACATTTATCTAAAACCTTTGAATTACCCTTAAACAGAGGTAATCTTGCGCTTGCTAGCTTTAAGGCTACTTACCTTAGCTACATTAGCAGAGATCTAGCTACCTGTGCTAATGTTTGCATACTGACGAATCTGACTCAATTCCCACCAAGTCCTGGTGGCAGCGAACCTACAGACCTGAGCAAGCCATTATTCTACTGCTTGTAGCCCCTGTCCCCCCTTTACCACCAACCCTCCCTTCCAGCACCCACTGAGTTATTCTATATTCATTTCAACACATTGTAAAGCCCTCAGTAACTCAATAAAATGGCAGAAACTAATGCACAATAAGTTTCTGGTACAATCTGATAGTGTTTTTCAATCTGTTGTGTCATTTGTCTAGTCTAATATTTCTTAGCTAAGTAATAAAACTTTATTGTGCCTGTTTAAAAAAGACAGCCTTATGAACTTATTCAGCATAAAGTTAGCTGAGTAGGTAGAATGATCTCTTCCAGCTCTTCCAGTTGACATTACTTTTTGTGCATTGCTAACCTTGCCTATATCCCACAGTGTCACTCTGAGAGCAGCAATGGGATAGAATCCAACTCCCTAGCACTTTAAACACCAAGTTTAAATTATTTAAAATTTATCTATAATGACCAGCTTGAAGTTGCTTAAATAATATATTGGATTAGTCATTCATATCCTCTTACAAAGTTCTTTTAGCCAACTTCAAGCTGGTCATTATAGATAAATTATTGATGTGATTATTATTAATCTGCAAAATTAATTTAGCTCAGGTAGACATAATATACAGTTCGTCATGTACCAGGCCATGATTTCAGTATCAATATAGTCCCCATTCCCTACAGTTTGAGTATATATAAAGTATATTTCATGTAGTAACTAAACACAATATGCTCAGTATCCCCAGAGTCTTATGCTAGTGTTTTGATTGTCTGGAAATAATACCTAATATGCACCAGGGGCATTGTAAATGATTTGGACATGTATTTATTAATGAAGAGAACTAATTAGCATGCAGTTGTCTTGAAAATAGAATCACCTGTAAGGACATTCCAATAAGATTACTTGTTTCTCATCACTCACACCCGCTAAAAAGTTAACCATCTCATAACATTTTCATTAATTGAAACTGAATGGGCTTTCCATATGGCTCTTCCCTGGACAAATTTGATTTGCCTTCTTCACATTATGATGTGTATGTGAGAATATTATATGCATTAATTGGCTATGTAGAGAAGCTATACTATTCAGCAGGATATGACCCAATTTGTGTCTAATGTGCAGGAAATGTTTAATGGGACCCAAGCCAACATTTTGGGGTCACTGAATCCATGTAGTAACTATCAACAATTAGCTAGATCACAATTTTTTGGACCTATTTAGCCTCTTGTCATTGTTTGTCAAGTGATATTTCATAGACTTTTTCTTTTGTATTGCAAATGACATGAAGTTAGAACAAAAGTAAAATAAGGAGTTAATGGTAATAACCACCCCTGGCCAGCATATGCTTATTAAAGCCATTGTAATGAGAAACAAGTGATCACATTGTAGTGGCCTAATGGTACCGATGTAGGTAATATGTCAGTAAACTTGGTTCAGAGAGAGAGGGGAGTCTGGCCCCCTTGCCAAATCTTTTTGTATCCTGCCCAATCACTCACTTTTTTCAGAATTTTTTTTGTAAAGATAACATTAGTGAATTTTTAATCCAGGATTGTTTTCACCTTACCTGCTACTTTTTCTTGGTAGCATATATTCAATAGCAACAAAAGGATGAGCATTCTACAGACAATATTACCAAATATAATTTGGAACTATTATGCTAGTTCTTTTTTTAATTAATAATCCCGAAGACGCCCACAGTTACATTCGTCCACAACCCCGCCGACTCCTTACTTCAATTTTATTAACCCTCAGCGCGCATACGCAAGAGGGTTACAGTAGTCCCAGTGACATTACTTCATTCTGTCACACTCTGTCTGTCAACAGGCACTTCTGGAAGGTAGGAACCAGCCAGGCTCTGAAAGCGGCATCAAACAGCAGTATTTCACGAAGTAAGTTCTTTTAATATGCCAGAATTTTGATTTTGGACTTCATTTTCCAGAAAAAAGCGAGTCTGTCCAGAGCCGTGCGATCGTAGGCTTACAGCGGGAACCGCCCCTTAAAAAACTTGCTTGTCACGTGGGCCAGCTTGCAGGTTGCAAATCACTTTTAACTAGTGATGTGCTTGAGCACAAATGGCGAGCGAGCCTAAAGACTATACTATTTTGACTTCTAACACTAAAGCTACTGAAAATAAGGTCCAGTTTTTAAATTTCGCATACACGGTAAAGGGATTTCAGTAACAACTCTCTGCAACTGCTTGAATTGAAGGAAAAAAACAACAACAAAACAATACACTTTATTTAAAAGTTTTCTTTGTGATATTCTTTAGCTAAGTAGTGGTTGTAACACATAATGCTGCTTTGACACACAACTGGACATGCACCTACACAGACTTACCTTCGCGGTAGTCCAGTGGACAATGTATTATCAAGTAAATACTGTTGCGCACGGCTTATAACCATGACAAAGAGCGCATTGATTTACCACCGCCATTAACTCGAATAGAAATGGAAGTCCCTTAAGTTTTCAAGTTTTAACTGCACCCGCAAAAGAATTCAAAACGGTAAACAATTCAATTTCTAGGGTGATACGGGTACTGATCGATAAACCAGAAGATTCTGTTCAGTGCAATTTGGGACGGGGACCACATAACTAACACAAAAACGCGAGGGTCAAAGTACAAAACGACATACATACGTCCATACATATATACAAATAAACTAGTGGTGTGCTTGAGCACAAATGGCGAGCGAGCCTAAAGACTATACTATTTTCATTGACTTCTAACACCGAAGCTACTGAAAATAAGTTTTGAATTCTTTTGCGGGTGCAGTTAAAACTGGAAAACTTAAGGGACTTCCATTTCTATTCGAGTTAGTGGCGGTGGTAAGTCAATGCGCTCTTTGTCATGGTTATAAGCTGTGCGCAACAGGATTTACTTGAAAATACATTGTCCACTAGACTACTGCGAAAGTAAGTCTGTGTAGGTGCATGTCCAGTTGTGTCAAAGCATTGTGTGTTACAACCACTACTTAGCTAAAGAATATCACAAAGAAAACTGTTAAATAACGTGTACTGTTTTGTTGTTGTTTTTCTCCTTCAATTCAAGCAGTTGCAGAGAGTTGTTACTATGGCACTGAAATCCCTTTACCTTGTATGCGAAATAAAAAAAACTGGACCTTATTTTCAGTAGCTTCAGTGTTAAATCATTCATATAAAAATAGTATAGTCTTTAGGCTCGCTCGCCATTTGTGCTCAAGCACATCACTAGTATATATATCTGAAATCTCAATTGAACACGACTGATAGTCAGCTTCGCTCGCTTCGCTCGCTCGCTGAATAAACAAACATCCCCGATTTTTTCATTTTTACTCCTGTAAGTGGACAATGTATTTAGGAGGGACTGGTCCCGAACAGTAGTAATTCCATATTTGTTGGCTAAATAATAACACTCGTTTATTTTTTGTCGTAGCTGAGAGCTTGTTCAAGAGTTACTGGTGATTGAGATTATCAGAATGGTTGATGTTTGATACTACAAAAGTTGAATTGTTTACCGTTTTGAATTCTTTTTTGTTTTCCGTCCTCCACACCTCAATACTCGCGCGGAACCACGTGCCCACTGTCACATGGCCCATTTTAGGCAGCGCAGTACCAATAAAATAGGCTAGGACACCCTCGTGACATTACACTTCGCTTCAGAACAGTCTCGAGCCAGTTTTCCTCGTGGAGATACTCGACTACTTGAATTTCTAGACTAAAGAAACTGTTCTGTTTTACACAAGTCTACTCTCGAGCATTTCAAAATGTTTAGAGTCACTCTTCTCCTGGGAAGTTTTCTTCTACTCTTAGGACAAGTGCTATGCCAAGGCAAGTGGTATTTGAAAATTTGCGTGCAATTAGCGAGCTAGCCAGTAGATGCCCATTTTGTCTGTCATCTCATGAGATTGAGATCTATTATGTGATCTATCTTTTATATAGAATCAGCCAATGAAACTGTTGAAACAGGTGCCATTAAGGACTTCACCAAAGAAGACTATCCAGGCAATGACTCTCTGGCTTTCACTGAATATTATGATGAAGTGTAAGTTTCCTATCAACTGCAGTCCACAATTGGAGTAACAGTATCAAAATTACATTTAGGTATGAAGATGAAGAGCAGAATGTCAGTGGGAATTTCCCAGATGAGTGGCTGAACACAGACCCCATCACTTACAGGATTATGTTGTATTATATGCAAGGGAGTCTGGTGATGGCGGTAATCATAATTATCATCATACTCATCATTACCATTGCTGCTTGTTTGATACACAAGAGGTGGAAAATCAAGGACCAAGAAACAATCCCGCCGTTATACTGGTGTAAGTAGGCCTGACTTGGCATTTAGCTATGCTTTATCCTAGATTGTGGCTAGTTCAAGGTTATAGATAAAACCACACATGATTGGCTACTGCTGAGTATTTTTCACTGTGCTTTTGTCATGTGAGTCAATATGCACCTTTTGTGAATAGGGTGAAAAACACTCTACACCCAAATTACATTTTTATTAATCTTCTCTTCATAAGCATGGATCACAATTAACACTTCCATTGATGTCAATATTAACATTATCAACACCCTCCCCTTCTAACACATACATTCTTCATATTTCACTCCAGTGTCATTTGATACAGTACTAAGATTTATTTTTTATACCTTTTTTCTGTTGGTGTGATATTGTGTTTAACTTAGTACCTGAACACGATCTCCAATACAATCCTCCAATGAGTCAAGATTACGAGGCTAAAGAAGAATCTACAACACAGGCTATGAAATCCAAGCATCAATTTCCATAAGTGATCTGAAACCATTGTGTCTTTGTAATTTTTTTGAGCTTTTCAGTTAAGTTATGATTATTATTAATAACTGTCGTTAATCATAAAATGTGTAGCTTTTTAAGGTATTAAACTTAATATTAGCACCCTATTAGCTGTGTTGGCAGCTAACCCAGTTAGAAATTACTAATATGTTATTGTTGTGTTGTTGCTGTGTGTTATTATTTTTTCTTGTGATGTTGGTGTGATATGTATATTGAGATGGAAGCAACTGTTGACAGTTTTACCACAGACACTATTAAACCATCAATCATAATTCTATGAATTCGTTAGTAGCTGAACCACGGATTACTTCAAATCATTAATATTATCATTTAATGAATTCATTAGTAGCTTAATTAATCATCTTAGTAGTTGTGCAAGTCATGCTTCAATTATAATTCATTTTTAAAATGGGCACGTTATTCCAGTTCCTATTTAGTATACACGTTTAAGAAATTAGAGATTTCAATCTTTTTTGGTATAGCGGGTGCGAATGAAATTGATAGATTGTGGGTACAGGATCACTAATAAAGTTACTCTCGCTGCAGCAAGGTTACAAAAGGGCAGAGTATCGTACTAAAGACAAACTATTTGCCAGTGACTTAACTGTTTCTGCAGAGGAGAAATCCAATTCTATGTATTAAGATTCAGCAGTACACTGTGTTGTAGAGTAAAAACATTACTTGAAGTGAGAGTGGCAAGTTACCCGCTACATTCTATTTTTTGTTACTGGGATATGGAGATGCATCCAATCCAGGATTCAGAGTATCTATCTCCAATATATAAAGATGGTATGTTAACCTTGAATATCCCTGTAAAAAGTTGTATGAATGGAGAAATAATGCTCCGCTGCAACTGAAAATGTTCCATTATGAGACAGGTTACCAGACATTTGGGGAATAACGTGGCGTAGGGAATTAAAGAATTGTAATATACTATCTTCCCTTCATATTAGTTGGTTGGTAATAGTTTACATTTTCTTGTCATTTCTGGTGCAATATGATAGCCGAGTTGCTCAAGAAAAGAAAGCGTCTAGCGCGATTCTCCAGATGACTTGCTGCTCAGAGCCTTAGCTGACAGTGGTCCCAGTGTTGAACTTTTCCCATATGGAAATGCATGGCCAACATAAACACAGCTGCCTTAATCAAATAATGAAAATCTAATTATTTATAACCACATTTCTTAATGTATACATATCCTTTTGTTGTTCAAGAAATTTTTTTTCATAACTATAGATTATGGATATAGCTATTAGCTGTGTTGGCAGCTAACCCAGTTAGAAATTAGTAATAATGTTATTGTTGTGTTGTTGCTGTTTGTTGTTATTTTTTGTTGTGCTGTAGGTGTGATGTGTATATTGATTAGGAAGCAACTGTTGACCACAGACATTATCAAACCATCAATCATAATTCTATGAATTAGTAGCTGAACCACGGATTACTTCAAATCATTAATTACCATTCAATTAAAGTAGCTGTGCAAGTCATACTTCATTATTCTCTCTCTCCCCCGCCCCCTCAAAAAAAAAAGCGGTACTATGATCTGAGCTAGGAATATTGCATTCATTTTCTCAAGCATTCACATCCACAACAAACAGTGGCTGGTACTTCCAAGATCAATATGGAGCAGTCAGCCAGTATTAGAGATAGGGTCTTGACTGTGAGAAGAATGTATCAGCTGGATTTTGGTAGATGAAAAGAACAAAGCAGCAAAAAAAAAATGTAGGAGAAATGTGAGTTGCTACCATGGACGCAGGTTGTTAAGCGCTGTCTTTCGCTAAGTACCGGCCTCCTCCCGACTTTAAGCACTTTATTAAGCGTTCCATGTGGCTTGTCTGCAGCTGATTTGTCACTCAGCCTCAGTCCCTAGGTTAGCACTCCCTCATTTCCTAACCCATTTGGAGTTATAAGCAGGGCAACAACCCACATCTACGATATTTCCAAAGCTGACTTGAACCAAAGAGCTAGAATTGAAGCATGCATGGCCATTCCCAATGTTCAACCAGGTAGCAACCATTCCAGCTAAGCTTTGAGACATAGAGTATCCACAAATAAAAATAAAAAATACATAAAGTTATGATTAAACTTGCTGACACAGTTCATTAATCATCTCGCAGCTGCCATAGATAAAAGCCCAGCAACACCTACAATAATAATAATAATGCATGTGGGCATGCTCATGAACTTGTAAGTTCAACTGAGTGCACGCATGTCTGGATTGCCTTTTGTAACTTCTACTGTTTACTTAATAGTAAGAAGTGATCTCTGGTTATTAAGTTAACTGGGTCGGCTAGCTACCTGTCAGTCCTGCAAAGGTTGCCAGAGCTGTCCAGAGGGGATTAATGGCAGCGACCTTACTGGAATCTCGGGCATAACAAACCTCAACTGAGTCTAGTCTGGCGTCGCCGACCCTTTTCCTTCCCTATAGAAAAAGTTTCTTTGTGACATTTTTAATAGTAGTTGTAATGCACAATACTTTCACACAACTGAACATACCTACGCAAGACTTACCTTCGTGGAAAGTCTAGTGGACAATGAATTTTTAAGTAAATACTGTTGAGTAGGGCTTATAACTGTGACAATAGCATATTAACTTACCACCGCCACTAACTCGAATAGAAATGGAGCTGCTATAAGTTTTGAGTTTTAACTGCACCCGCAAAACAATTCAAACCCGTAAACAATTCAATTTCTAAGGGTAATGGTCGCTAAACCGGAGGATTCTGTTTAGTGAAGCTTGGGACGGGGTTGAACGTCGAGCGAACACAAAAATATGGAGGGTCAAAGTACAAAATGACATACGTCCGTCCATACATATATACAAATTAATCCCTAGGCGCCCGCCCCATCAACTATACAGTTCTCTGTCATCATCTAAGTATGCTGACAGTGAACCTACCCATTACAATAACACTTACCAATAGCATACTTTGTCATTACGGAAGCTTCCTCCCTCTAGTCCGCAGCACTGGGCTGAGTTGGTTGGCATAGGTGGCGGCCGGAAACCCCGCCCCCCAATCAACCAAGGCTGACTGGGGCGCCATTAATGGGGCGGGGCAAGCCCCTTTAATTCCGGCAACCACGTTTTCACGGTAGGACAGTGCAGGATAACACTGTCCACCGGAGGGTAAATGAAAAACAAAACAAACATACAGACAGATATTATCCCCCCCATTTGCTAAAGGTGTGGGTGGGCGGGAAGCTGATTCAAGTCGTCTTTGGTTTGCTACTACCAACACGCTGGCTTTCTACTTAACGCACACCCTTACCCCAAATCGTGGTTCCCATCTTACGCCTGCGCGCAAGGGGGGGAACCCTTTACCATACAATAACTGGGGCGTTTGCCTTGTATTAACCCCACCTAGCATGCTGCTAAATGGTCATTAATCCCTAGGCGCCCGCCCCATCAACTATACAGTTCTCTGTCATCATCTAAGTATGCTGACAGTGAACCTACCCATTATAATAACACTTACCAATAACATACTTTGTCATTACGGAAGCTTCCTCCCTCTAGTCCGCAGCACTGGGCTGAGTTGGTTGGCATAGGTGGCGGCCGGAAACCCCGCCCCCCAATCAACCAAGGCTGACTGGGGCGCCATTAATGGGGCGGGGCAAGCCCCTTTAATCCCGCCAATGGAGGCACGACCACCCGCCCCAGACACCACAGCCACGGAGGAGAGGGAGGGGCTCCAGAACACAACTATATCAGAAAGCAAACAAGGATTATCAATGATAATGTGCACAGCTGACGCATGACAGGCATGGTATAAGTTTACAAACTGACATCACTACCATAGTCTGGCAGTGTAAGTCGCCAGCTGCTAACGTGGTATTTTAATGTACTCCAGGTATGCCAGACTCTTCCATCGACCCAAGGTCCTCACTGTGGAGTCCTCCAGTCCTCTCGCAGCTGCAGTGGTAGCCGCTCCTATACGAAAGCTGTGACCGGAATAGTGGGCAGGGCTGACCCCAGCCTCTTTCACGGCAGAAACAAGCCGCTGTCGGGTGAGGGGTCTACCGTCCTGGAAAAAGAAGAGTGGCCCATCGCTGTTGCCTCTTACAGTGAGATACGACAGCATCGCGGACACAGGACACAGCAGTGATGGACAGCTGTGGCCCCATAATGCTGCAGCCAGGACAATGGGTAGCAGCTCTTTAACGGTGATGTGCACATTGTCCCAGCTTTCTGGGAATCTCAGCTGAAACCAACACCCGGAAGACGTGAACGCCCCACATCCCCAAGAGCCGGAAGCATCAGAGGTAAGGACAGCCTGAGGCACCTGACTGACTACACTGTGTATTGGGCAGCGCCCATTCCACAAGGGCAGGAAACAGCCCCACCACTTAAGATCGGAACGGAATCCAGCATTCAACCGTCGTATCCAGCTGGATACCGAGGAAGGTCAGCACCGTGGTAGGGCCCTCCGTCTTAGTTGGTGCCACTGGCACGCCTAAAGACTCGCATCGGGATAGGGCCCGATGCAGCGACGCACCACATTGGGCGAGGTTGGGCGGCCCGAACAACAGGAAGTCATCCAAGTAATGGATACTGTCTATTCTATCCTCATTTATGAGGATCCATAGTAGACCATCTGCAATAGCATTATACAACTTTGGGGCTGAGCGAAGCCCGAAAGGTAACACCTTGTCTACATATATTTCGCCCTTCCACTGCATGCCCAACAGATGGCGGTCGTCCGGGTGCACCGGAACAGTTCTAAAGGCCCCCGATACATCAAACTTGGCCAGTGCAGCACCTCTGCCGATCTCCAGTACCCTCTGGCTAGCAGTATCCACTGATACATATTGTAAGCTGCATAACTCAGAGCTGACCCCATCATTAACACTGCTTCCGGCAGGAAATGAGAGGTCAACTATCAGCCTCCATTTACCAGGTACGTGACCTTTCGGCACCAGCCCAAAACGGTTGATGTTAATGAGACTGGCCTCCTCTGGCTTGACTGGTCCCAAAATCCTCTTTGCCGCCAGCTCGGCGGAGATAAACTGGTCTATGACACTGGGTCTCTCCATAGCAGACTTCATATTTGACCCCGCCCCAGTACAGCTTGAGGACTCATAGCTGAAACCAATACGGAAACCATCCATGAGACCCTTCACCAGGTAGGAGTGGTAACTTCTATCAGGGTGATTTGACAACAGTTTATCCCATTCCCCTGCTCTCATTGGAGTCACTATATGGTCCCAGTCCGGAATATCACGAGTCGCTGGTCGGTGACAGACTGGGCGTTTCTCATCAATGGCTAGCAAATGAGCAATGTAGCCATACCGACCATTCACCACCCCTATGGACACCCAGGTTCATGTATATAATTCAAGTGCACAAAAATGTGTTTCCACTATTACACAACCCATTACTATTATGATTATTATTAATTTCTTTTTATTTTCTATTCCTGACCACACCCCCCCCCCCCCCCCCCCCCCCCCCCCCCGCTTCTAACATAGCAGAATATGTTGGGCACTAATGGCGATATGATCACAAGCTATGATGGAGATCAGATAACAGAAAGAAAAAAAAAAGAATTGTCATAGGAGTGGACAGAGAAGTCATAATCAGTTCTGACTCGAGGGGCGGGGTTCATCGCCGCTGAGCACCTCAGCACCCATGGTGCAAAATCTCCTGGCGTGATCCCCGCCACATCTGGCACAGCAGTGTGCGAAACGGCATGGGTTTGAAGCGCAGGGCCTGCCGTCGTTCCAGGCAAAACAGGCCTGGACTCTCCTCCTCTTGGCCCTGACTGGACCAGGCTGTGCCAGTATGGGAGGGGGTCTTCGCAGATTTTCCGACCCCTCCACCATGGCCTGTGTAAACAGGCACTGATTCAAGCAAAAATCAGCCTCCTTCATGGAAGAGTAGCTGTGGCGCAGCGATGTGTCATAACTCTTCCACCATCCGGTGGTGGAGCGGCTCTAGCACGACATGACAACAGCCAAGTGGCCCCACAAGGCAACGGCTTTCTCCGGGTGGGCGCGACAGATCACCCCTGCATACTGGGCGAACCCACTAATCCAGGCATTCCGATCGGCCACGGGGCGAAATGACCTGGCTTTGGACGGCTTCTGGTCCTCTCCTTCGGACATGCGCTTGAACTCAGCCCGAAGGGCCTCCTGAGACAGCTCGCCCATATCTACAAATTCACCAGCCATAATGCGTCTGACCAGCCTGGCTGGGACAGTTGGCAAAGTCACCCCCATGGAGAACTTTTGAGCCTCCTTCACCTCCTGCGAGGTGCCCTCCGCCGTCTTTGCTTTGTCCTTGCTGGGCTCTGTCACTGCAGTGGCCTCCGGCTTCTCAGCAATTGCCGCCACCGGCTCCTTTGGAGCAGGTGACCCACGACCCTCGGAGGACTTCGGGAGACACAGTGCGGCTACAGCCCGTGTATCGAACACTCCCAGGCCTGCACCTGCAAAGCAAGGGAGGCACCATTAGAACAGAACCACGACAGTGCAGTGGCACACCACTGAACTCCACCCAGGAGCACACATGCTAACCTGACTTACGAAACCTGGCCACTGCCGAGGGGCAAACATCACCCCACTGAAGACACGCAACCACTGTGAGCCACTATGCTCATACCAACATAACTAGAGCCACAGCGCCAATACATGCACAGCGGGAACCACCCGCTATGCATCATCACTAGAGCCACGATGCTCAAAAACGTGCCATAACTAGAGCCACAATGCTCCTATACACAAACGAGCCATAAACACTAGTATCCACACAATGACAAGAGCTGCCATGCTCACCCACATTATGTTACGTAACACAAAAACTTGTCGGGAGCCGCATGCATAAACACCACATGCTCCACATCACAAAAACATGTCGGGAGCCACATGCTCGACATCACAAAACATGTCGGGAGCCGCATGCTCCACATCACAAGAAACATGTCGGGAGCCGCATGCTCCACATCACAAAAACATGTCGGAAGCCGCATGCTCCGCATCACAAAAAACATGTCGGGAGCCGCATGCTCCACATCACAAAAACATATCGGGAGCCGCATGCTCCACGTCACAAAAACATGTCGGGAGCTGCATGATCTACATCACGAAAACATGTCGGGAGCCACATGCTCGACATCACAAAACATGTCGGGAGTCGCATGCTCCACATCACGAAAACATGTCGGGAGCCACATGCTCCTCATCACGAAAACATGTCGGGAGCCACATGCTCCACATCACAAAACATGTCGGGAGCCGCATGCTCCACATCACAAAACACGTCGGGAGCCGCATGCTCGACATCACAAAACATGTCGGGAGCCGCATGCTCCACATCACAAAAACATGTCGGGAGCCACATGCTCGACATCACAAAACATGTCGGGAGTCGCATGCTCCACATCACGAAAACATGTCGGGAGCCACATGCTCCACATCACGAAAACATGTCGGGAGCCACATGCTCCACATCACAAAACATGTCGGGAGCCGCATGCTCCACATCACAAAAACATGTCGGGAGCCACATGCTCCACATCACAAAAACATGTCGGGAGCCACATGCTCCACATCACAAAAACATGTCGGGAGCCACATGCTCCACATCACAAAAACCTGTCGGGAGCCACATGCTCCACATCACAAAAACCTGTCGGGAGCCACATGCTCCACATCATTGCCACAGAGATCGAGCCCAGAGCACCATACCGTTTAGTCCAAATCAAAAGGAACACACAGGGCCATGGTGCACATGAAACTTTACTAAGTTAGCGGTTTTAATCTACCATTTCAGCACCATAAGCACCTACCAGCTTTTGCCCCGCCAGATGACTTTCCAGAAGACTTTTCACTTGGCACAGCAGGTCCCTCGGCCCCTCGCTACTCACTGAGGATCTCCCGAATCAGCGCCTTGACCCGGCCGTCCAAGTCCTGGACATCTCCGGGATTTGTTGCCCCAGAAGGACCGCTGCTGGTAGAGCCAGCGCTCCCGATGTCCCCAGAAGCACCCCCCGAGCTGCTCGCCGAACCGCCGTCCCGATCTTTCTTGTCGGACATCGCTGACTATAGGTATCTAAGCCGATTACACTTTGCTAAGCTGATTCAAGTCGTCTTTGGTTTGCTACTACCAACACGCTGGCTTTCTACTTAACGCACACCCTTACCCCACATCGTGGTTCCCATCTTACGCCTGCACGTAAGGGGGGAACCCTTTACCATACAATAACTGGGGCGTTTGCCTTGTATTAACCCCACCTAGCATGCTGCTAAATGGTCAATAGCCAACACCCTTGTCAGTGTCTATTAATCACATAAAAAAAAGCATTCATCAAACAATTGATTTTTCATGGTGTGAACTGTTACTGTGTTGCTATTTAAGAGCCAATCTTGATTATTATACAGTAAAACCTCCGAACAACAACCGGTCTTTGGGACAGATCGTTTGACCTTTGTTGAGAGAGTTGCCTCTCTTCGGGGGTTCTTAGAGTATTATGCCAAGCAACAATGATAATCCTTAATATAATAGAAATAGACCAATGAATGGTTTATTGAGGTGAAAAATAGTCAAAATAATGATCTCTGTGTTAGTGATTTACTTTGCATAGCTGCTACGAAGTCAAATATTGACCCAACTTCAAAATTAGACACCGCCAATTGACCTTTTCTTTCCAGAAAATGCTGAACCTCTTCCAGTGAAGCAATGGCTTCTTTGAATGTTTTAATTGCTGGTTCTGGTTGATCAGAATCTTTACCACCTTCTTCATCATCTTCTTCATCATTTTCTTCATCGTCATCTTGTTGTGAATTGTTTGCAGGTTCCTGGAGGTATAACATAAATGTTTCATCCCATGAGTTGTCATCCATTTCAATGCAAACAGGGATTTCATCATCACCATTAGCATATACCTGAACAGAGTATGCATCTGGCAACATGACTTGTTGAATCACCTCTTGTAGATTTGTGTCTTCATCCAGGTCTTGAAATGGATCATCTTCTACTTCACATGTCACAACATCGGACATGTCATCATTCAGAATGCCTGCTCTATGAAAGCATTTTTGTATTGTGCTTGCTTTCACTTTCTCCCATACCTGTGCTACCCATCTGACGGCCACCAAAATGTTGACAGATTTGGCCACTTCTGATGCACTATTGTACTTATCAATCTTGGCTACTATATATTTCAATAGCAATGTGCGATAGTGAACTTTGAAATTCTTTATGATACCCAAATCTAATGATATTCTTAGAACAAGCTGCCATAATATACCATATATATAAAGCTTTGTTAAATTAAAGTAGCCAGCATGTTTAATTTTGTGTCCTTCCAAAATTAAACATGCTGGCTAAAGTCCTATGATTTATACGGTCCGCCAAGGTATATACAAAGATTGAAAGATACTCTTGAACCACTGATCGCTGCTGAACATTTGTAACCAGCTATTAAGAACAATTATTATATATATTATGTAGCTATAATTTTACTATTGTGACCGCTCTAGGATAATTATCCCTGGCCATTGTTAAGAATTCGGGGGTGGCCGGAACTGTACTGTAAACGTTTTGTTACTAAAAACTACCGCTGTGGAGAGGCTGACCATTCTTCGGGAGCACGTTGTTGAGAGAATTCACTGTATTTCATAAACGTTGGTGATTGGCCTGTATTATGTGGTTAGTTCTTACACTAAAATTGCTATTATAACATGATCACTGAAATTTCTTCTGACATATAGATCAAAACTTAGGAAATTAATTAAAATCTTAATGTTTATTTTATATACGTGCTTTGGACATTAAAGTATGAATGAATCGGATCTTTGCCAACTCTGATCAGCTTGCCAATTGCCTATTCATGACTACACACCGTCGTTATTTGCTGCGCTAGCGTATTTTTAATATAGATAGCCAACAATCACATAAAAAGCATATACCACACACTTGATTTATCATAGTGGAACTGTTATGTGTGGTAAGAAATTCACAATAAATATTAACTACACTACTTCACTCTATTTTCTTGCCTTATAAGGGCCAATCTTGATTATTATACTTGATTTACCTAGGTGATTGGCGAGTTCTTACACTAAAATTGCCATAATAACACAATCACAGAAATATCTTCTGATATATAGATCAAAACTTAGGAAATTTATTGAAATATTAATGTTTTTGTTTTTTATATAGCTAAATGCTTTGGTCATTAAGAATGAAGAGCATAAGATAGCATGCAAGTGTCTTGTGGTTTTAATTGCATGTCCAGGAAATTTAAAACACCTGGTTTAGGCTCTTGTGTAGTGTAATCAGTGAAGAATCTGCCATTCCAGCCAAGCGCTATGGTTGTGATCCCCAATATTATGGTTAAAGGGTAGTTTTTAGAGAGTGGTGGATAGATCATTGAAGATTGTTTCTGTGGCTCAGATTGTTTCTGGGGCTCACTATACTAAAGAACTGTAAGCATGCCTCCAGATTACTGGACGATATTATATTATAAGTAGTTGTTACATTAAAACTTGCCTAAATAAGAGTACTGCTAGAATTCAAGCGCAAGCCCGCTTCTTAGTCTCGCGGGGCCAGACCCTTTACCAAACGCAAAGCGAGGTAAGGGTCTGGTCAAAGTGAGGGAGGGGGGGGGTAGTTGCGTTGTAAAGCCCACGAATTCCTGGTGAAAATGCGGTGTTAATCATAGCACCAAATTACCACAAAACGTGAATTACAAGCGTTGCGCTTATTGCCCTGTTGTCACAGTTCGCTTCTATCTTAGCTGAAAAGAAGTTGGGAGTGACCTTGGATGGAATATTAGAGATTCATGGAGACAGATACTTGTGTAGGTTTTGTGATATGATATTTTTGAAGATGTCAGAAATTCGTCAGAAAATAGCATAATTAGAATATTTCTTCTCTTCACCAGACAAGAAGATAAGTCACTTCTGCATAAACAAGAACTCGCCATAGTTAAACGGAGCCAGTTAAACAGCGAACTGTGAGGACAGAGCAATAAGCGCAACGCTTCCTATTCACGTTTCGTGGTAATTTGGTGGTAATTTGGAGCTATGATTAACACTGCATTTTCCCTTGTGGATTCTGTACAGCGCATCCCTCCTCACTTGGCCAGACCCTTTCCTCGCTTTGGTATCGTAAAGGGTCTGGCCCCGGGAGACTACCCGCTTCTTGGCCTTATTGAATTTAGATTGCTTCCTCCTTGCGCATGCTTTGTGACAAGCGTCTAGAGAGCGCATGTCTGAAACGCTATCTCTCTACCTATTTAACGGAGTTCCTAAACGCTATACGCTTTGTAATTCAGTTTGTGAATTATCAGTGTTGGTGGTGTTGGTGACCTTTGAAAGGTGTTTAGGGACTTTTGTTGGATACGTTTATACACTCAAGTGAGCTCCCATCAATCTTTTGGATAGATAGGTCTGGGATCTCTGTATGATGGCCGGACGAATGGAAGCGGAGATGAAAAGTGACTATGTAGCGCTTCAACAGATGAGGTAAACTATACAATACTATTATGCTACCTTTTATCAAAATTAATCACTTCTCTAGCCAATGTCCGAAACTGATTGGCGACAACCTGACTACTACTCCGGATGAAGTATCTGCCGTTAAGGTATACCAGATAAATGTCTAAACATTAATTAGCTAGCGTTTCATTGATAAAAAATAATTACTCCGCAGGCTAAAGTGCGCCGTGTTCTGGAACACGTGGTGGAATGGAAGGAAATACACGACGAAATGGTTAAGGATTTCAGGAACGTAGAACTTAATTTCGAAAAGGAACGCAGATCTAAGCAAGTATGTCTGAATTATATTCAATTGTGGAGTTAGTGATAAACTGCAAGGGTCACCACTTGCAGTAGTGTAGCTAACAGTTAAGAGATGACCACATTTTTAGCTACATTTATGAACATGACAGTAGACAATAATGAGGGAATTAAATTCTGTTCATAAGAAGTATAAACTTTTGGTTAAGTTTTTATATTTAGCATAACATTAAGTGTTATAAAAAATTAGTTATTCTAATTTAAATTAGTTTGTGCTATCTTAAAAATGATGCTGAAAACTGTATACACATATTTGTGAGTTGAATGAAAACATTAGCTTAGCACACTCTGACAGAGGGAAACCTATAGAAACTAATAAGATATGTATAATTCTAAGATGTGTATAATTACAAGCTATAGCTAAATCATCAAATCATGCATATAATAGTTTTATTGTAAAAGCATTTTATATACCTATTATATTGTTCTAGGACGAAACTCTGAAACTTAAGGCTGACTTATAAAAACAAAACAAGGCCTTGGTACTCTCCAACTCGGAAAATACAATCTTGGATGAGAAAGTATGTAGTAACTTACTATGTTGTAAAATACTACACATATTTTGTTTACTCCACATATTTCATGTGTACATTATATAATATTGTTAACTACTAGTTGATGCTGGCTAAGAGTCGCTGCTCTGAACTAGAACAGACTCTCATGGACAAAGAAATGATGATTAGTGCAATGGAGAGCAACGTAGAGGAACTGGAAGAAGAGAATCTGGTATTGAGCAAAAAGGCAACTGAAGCAGAGGAAATGAAACATGGCTACAAAATTATGAAAGAAAGAGAAACTGGTCTTTTTCACAAGGTATATACTATTACTAAAACAATGAACTATGTAAAATTCTATTGCAATGTAATTGAATTGTACAGTGGATTCAAGCAAAAAACCAAGTGTCAGAAGTTCTATTGACTCTGCAGGACAAACATAGTGAGACTATTGGTCTGATCCAGATATTAGACGCAGTTAAAGCCACAAACAAGGCACTGAAAGCTCATGTGAAGGACCTTGAAAATGAAAATTGTGCTTTAGACAAAGTAGCCTGTGGCCTCCTTGACAAGGTTAATCACATTTATTATAGTACAAGTTCTACGAGTAATATAGAAATTTCTAAGCAAATAATATTTTGTTATAGTGGATGACGTCTAAAGACAAGCTGTCTGAATTTGAAAAGACTTTGGCAGACAACAAAACGGAGGCCATTATCTTGAACCAAGAATTAGATACAATGAAAGCCACACACAAAGCAATGAAAGCTAACATCAAGGAACTTGAAGAGGATAATTGTGTGCATGAAGAGGAAGCATGTGGTCTCTTTGACAAGGTTAATAGCAATTATTATTTCTCAAATGCAGTTTTTACAAGATAGATAATTTTAAGAAGTGAATTTGAATATTTTGTCATAGTGGATGACTGCTAAAGATCAGTTGTCTGAACTGGAACTTGATCTATGTGACAAAAACATAGAAATTATCAATTTGAACCACAAATTAGATGAACAGACAGCTACCAATCAAGCAATGACAGCTAGCATGGAGAAACTACAAAATAAGAATGGTGATCTTGAAAAAGAAGCTTGTGGCCTCTTTGACAAGGTTAATAGCAATTATTACGATAAGTGGTGGTACAAAAATTTATTATTCACAACATAATTTCCAAAAGTAAATGTAATATTTTATGTTATAGTGGATGACCGCTAAAGAGCAATTGTCTGAGCTGGAACTGGATCTACGTGACAAAAATAAGGAAATACTTGATTTGAAACAGGAGCTAGATGAGCTGAAAGCTACAAGTCAGGAAATGACAGCTAACATGAAGGAACTACAAAATGAAAATGGCACTCTTGAAGAAGAAGCTTGTAGCCTCTTTGAAAATGTCAGTAGCAATTATTATTTTTCAAATGCATTTACTGCTAAAGATCTGTTGTCTGATTTGGAACTGGATCTGTGTGACAAATATATAGACATACTCAGTTTAAACCAGGAATTAGATGAACTGAGGGCTGCAAATCAAGCACTGACAGCTGACATGGAGGAACTACAAAATGAAAATGGTAACCTGGAAGAAGAAGGTTGTGGCCTCTTTGACAAGGTTAATAGTAATAAATTAGTAAATGTACGAAGTTAAATCTTATTATTGGTATATCTAGTCAACATGATATGAAGATTTTGTGTACTATAGCTACTGTTTAGATAAAATATAGCACAATGTAAGTATTTAAGTATTCGTCTTTACACAGTTTGTTCAGATAGTACAGCAGTACGTAAGTCTTCATTTTAGGATAGGCTAATAAAATGTGCGATAATTACTTTGAACAGCCTGTATTTTACTTTCTCTGTTTGTTTGTTGTTGTTTTTAGTCAAAATATGGCATGTAGTTACAAGGTATCGAAGCGGCAATACCGTTTATGTACGTAATTTTAAACCTGACGAAGTTTTTTTTATCAGCTGCAATGCTTTATGTGGGGAATCATATGCTATTAAGATAGTTAGAATGGCGTATTTAACAGAAGCTACCAGTACTTGTGAAAATTAAGCTAAAAAGTAACCACGTATTTGTGAGCTATCATGTATCTAGCTAGTAATTACTTCAGGAGTAAATAAACTGAATGATGCCTTCCTAATCCAGATGAATGGGTACTAACACATTAACTTCAGGACAACTAAATTAATTTAAGTTAAATTAAAATAATTAATAATTATTCACAACGAAGTTTCCATAAGTAAATGTGAATATTTTGTCGTAGTGGATGACTGCTAAAGATGAATTGTCCGAATTGAAAATGGATCTACAAGACTAAACACTCAATTTGAAGCATGAGTTGAATGAACTGAGAGGTACACATCAATCAATGACAGCTAATATAAAGGAACTGCAAAATGAAAATGGCCACCTTGAAGAAGAAGCATGCAGCCTTTTTGACAAGGTTTATACTACTTTCTAGATAAAAATGTTTAGCATAGTTAACAACAGTTTCTACAATAGTTTACATATGCTAATATTTTGTGACAGTGGATGACGGCAGAAGATAAATTATCTGAACTAAAGTTGAACCTACAGGACAAAAATATGAAAACAACTGTTCTAAACCAGGAACTGAACTCAGCAAAAAGAAAGATTGAAGAAATAACAGTCCAGATGAAGGACATAGAAAAAGAGAATCATGATTTGGAACAAGAAGCATACAATCTCTTTGACAAGGTAGAGATGTAACTATAGTATGCCATAAAAATGAGTTGATATCGCTTTTTATAGTGCTGTGAGCTTCTTGACAACATATTATGTATTTCTTCATTCTTGTGTGTTTGTTGTAGTGGATGTGTGTAAAAGATCAAAACTCTGAACTTGTACTAACATTACAGGACAAAAACTTGGAGGTAAGAGCCTTAGTTCAAGAATTAGACACTATGACAAGGAAGAAAAAGAGAAACAAAGTGTACTCAACCTCACGCCCAGCATACTTAACAAATACAAGAACAATCTCAGATAAGGTAATATGCATAATGTTATAACAGCTATATTTTAATAGTGTGTACTGCAAAAATTGACATGTATTTGTGTATGCATAAAAATTATTGTTCTTGCATTACAATTGAAGTCATTTAGAGATGGATTGCAATTTCTATTTATTTATATTTTTGTTAACATTTGTATTTTAACGTATGTAATACAGATTATCACATCTACATACTACAAGCAACGATGAAGGTCAATTAAACATTATTTTCTAACACAGAAACTACCAAAATTGTCCACTAACTTATTTCTTTATTATATCATTAATACTTAATATGTCCTCCAAATTTAACAAGTACAACATCAGAATTCTTACGTTGGGAATTTATGACGCTATTAAAACTGCTCTCTCCAAATTTTGTATTGCTACAAATAATTTAAGACTACAACTTCACATAATACTAGTCAAGGCTTGTTATGTTTAACTAGGATGAAAGTACTCTAGAAATATATCTGCTTTGTACAAATCTTTTGATTAGGCATCTTCCTGCTCTTGGATATTCAATGATAATTTTCAGTCTTTTAGCTTACATATATTCTTCGGTTTGACCCAGTCGACGCCCACCTCAAGGTGAAGCCAGACTCTGAGATGCACATCTACTCACTGCTTCTTTGTGATGTTGCTTGTGGTAATGCTAAGAAAGTCAGGACCAACAACGAGGAACGCCCTGAGGGTGCTGACGTTGTTGTGGGTACAGCAAACGGAAGAAGTGAAAGTATTTAATGCAGATCTGGCTTGTATACGATACATATTATTCTATATTGTATAGACTCCTCAGTTACACTACCATCTTGATTATACAACTTCATCATCCTGCATATTGAACCACCCACAAAGACAGTAATTGATTTACAATGTATTATGTGGCTTATTACCAGTAATCTCTTTCATCAACATGTGTTATGTCTTCAATAATGGACAATAAATTTATTGATATTGATTTCTAGAATAGTTAATTGTTAATGTGTACTAACTAGACCAGGCGACATTCATTCTATTTAGCAGTGTGTGGTGTGAAGATGAGTAGCTATTAGCTAATAGCAAGAACATCAATATCTAATTATTCTGCCAATAGCTAGTCCGTAGCTAATAGCAACATATATGCTATGTTATGCAATAAAACAAAAAAATCATTAGTAATAGTCCCGGGAAGCAAATGGTAGCCCCTCCCCTCCTACCTTTTTAAAAAATAACATCAAATTGCTACACGAGGGAGACATAGCTAACTAGTTATGGTGGAATTAAGCTACAAACACAGATTTGTTGTGTTATGCAAGAGTTGTTATTATTTTCATGTATCTGAGAGATAATATCTGATTGTGTTGGCTACTACAAAACAATGCTCAATTTCAGATGAAATCAGAAATTTAAACTTGTTTATATCAGTATAATTTCACAGTAGCTATTAGAGTTGGCTATAATTGATCAGTATATCAAAGTGGAAATTGAGTCAATCTACAATAATAATAACAACGATAATAATAATTATTATTATTATTGTTATTATTACTACTATTATTATTATTATTGTTTTATTGTTATTATTATTATTATAATTAGCTATTGTTATTATAATTATTATTAAACTGAGTAGTAAATATAAAAATTAAAATTTTTAGCTATGATGATAATCTCAATCAAATAATTCGTAACACAAGTGTGTAGCTATGTGTGTGTGAGGGGGGAGGGGGTGGGGGTGGGGGGAAGAGGAAGAAGAGGAATGGAATATCTCCTTTGTGACTAGTTCATTCTACATCACAAAAATTTCCACGAGACTAATGATTACATCTTCATCATTAGGGAACTGCCCATGGCACAATCTCATTTCCAAACTCTCTGTGGTAGCCTCAGGAAGAGATTTACAGAACCATGGGGGTGTGTTGAACTGGCAACAGGAACTCCCTGAGGCACATCCTATTCCATCCCACAATGGATTATTGATATAATAAGTAGCATGAGACAATTCTGATCCAAGATTTCCAGTATCACAGAAATAATTGTTTCCAACAAAGCTAGGTAATTGATGAGGCCAGTTCTCACTGTCACGAGTGCATGAACATATTGCCACTGTAATAGTACTGTGTTGGTTAAGAGCTGCAGCGAATGTCCACAGGTGACTTCTCGATCCAGCTGGTCCGTGAGTCAGTGATATTCCATCCACATATACTTGGTCTATTGTGTTGGCTCCAAATGTGTTGAAATACTCAGCAAAGGCATCTGGAGTGCCTTTCTGGTAGGCTATTATTCTTCCACACACTCGAGAGTAAGCATGCTGGACTGGATAGAGGACAGAGTCACACACTCCAGGACCAGACCTCCTTCCACAGCCACGAATTGGAGTGGAATGGAGAGATAGAGAAGACGGGCAAGTTGTGCTAGCTTCAGACATGTTCAGATAGGCTACTCTAGTCCACCTGCTGCTGCCACATGAACATGGCCGCTCAAATATCTCTATACCTCTAGCTATAGACTCCCTCATTTGGATATTCACTGTACTGTCTATTGTACAAATATTTCCATCACCTGATGTCTGCTGAATTGGTGGCAAGAGTACTGGACTTGAACTGCTCTGGTTTTGTGCCGAAGACAAGCTACAAATGTAGGTACTCAACAATAATATCACACATGGAGCAACCATAGTAATGTAGCTATATATTCTGTGTCAGCCGTAGACTGTGATCATTTAAGTTACTGGTAATCCTTTTTATAGCATTATTTAGACTTCTGGTTGTATTGTAATCGTGTTTGGGTAAAGTTTACTATGTATCTAATTATTGGCTTAGATTAGTCCATAAAAAATTATGAGGACAGCTGTAAGTAGCTATTTGTAATCAATGTCAAGGGACAATCCTCTGTAATATGGTCCTATATACTATTGCTCAAACAATGCACCACTTTTATGTCCAATTGTTATGTCTAGTAGCTAATTCAGCGAAGCGAGCGAAGCGAGCGGAGCTGACTCTCTAATGAGTTCGCGATATATATATATATTTAGGTCTAGAAATTGTTTTTGTTCTTGCGTGGGCGTACGTGTGTACCCTTTCTCCTACGCGCTTGCGCGGGCCGGGTAACCTTCTTAGCAACATTTTGTTTTATTTACCCGCTGTACGAAGTAGCGATGCCCAGTAGACAAAACGTTCCCTTTATCCTACGCGCTTGCGCGGGCCGGGTAACCTCTTAGCAACATTTTGTTTTGTTTACCCGCCGTACGAAGTAGCGATGCCCAGTAGACAAAACGTTAGAAACGCTCGGTCAAGAGCTTTGAGGGCGTTAGGAACTCCAGAAGAAAAAATAGTAAGGAGAGAGATAAGAAATGAAAAGGACAGGGCAAGCAGGAGGAGAGCTAAAACTAAACAGAAACAGGTAGCAAAGTAAAGAATCTTTCTTTTTGAAAAGTCATTAAATGTTCCTAATTTATTTATTAGACTATTCCTGAGGATTACTGTACCAATCAACTTTATACAGCTGTAGACTCAACTACTCTTGAAGACACTGAAAATGCAGCCACACCATCTGAACAAGAAGCTAATATCCCCACTACTTTTTGTACTGTAAGAGGAAGGAAAAGACATCTATCAGAGGACATCCATTCTCATATACACCCAAAGCAGCAAAAAAAGTTGCAGAAAATATAACTCAAACAATTTCGATACCGCAAAGCCTTTCAGCTTATCAGCAACGAATGCAAGAGGTAAATATAAAATAAAATATATACTTCAATAAGTTAATACGAGACATATTTTCGTTTAGGAAACCATTATGCAGAGAGCAACGTCTACAACTAATGTCACAAAAACAGCAAGTCACACATTTGTTTGAAAGTGATAGTGAAAGAGATCACAGGCTCCACTGTTTGTTCACTAACCAACTGTTGAGAACAGCAAATGAATCTTCATTACAAATTTAGGAAACCATTATGCAGAGAGCAACGTCTACAACTAATGTCACAAAAACAGTAAGTCACACATTTGTTTGAAAGTGATAGTGAAAGAGATCACAGGCTCCACTGTTTGTTCACTAACCAACTGTTGAGAACAGCAAATGAATCTTCATTACAAAATTCCTCTAGATTAGAGCAGTTGTCAACTAACCAACAGCAGAAATTAGCTGATGAAACACCACTTCAACGGGAGACTAGATTGGCTCAAGTTAGGGGGAACAGGTCAAGACAACATCCCCAGGTTTCATTGCACCATATTATTCCAGCATTTGATGATCCTCAAGTTCACACAGCAATGCGTAATTTTCATGCTAAAATCTCATCGATTACTATCCCAGTCTGCATAACGTGTATGGAGAAGTTTCCAGGCACCAAAATGAAATTTAAGTCATTGGAATGTTGTCGATGTAGCCGGGATAAACATATCCCTAAGCTCTATTCAGCTCAAAATAACATGCATCCTGGAAACATTCCTTCACAATTGCAGGTTATATTTAATGTAAAACTATAAAAATTAACCTAACTCTATTATCAAACTATGTAGTCTAATATCTACATCCATTTAACATACTCTGCTCTCCCACTGAATATGTTATAGTACCCAAACAAACTCTTTTATTTTTTTATTTTATTAAACCACAAAGTTTACATCAGCTGTAACTGTAATGATGTATGACATTTTTAATTAAATAGCTGTATATTCTGTCTAAAACACCAGTCAATAACTTTGCTGGTAAAATAATTCATTATTCTTATGTTATCACAAATAATATAACATTTAAACTTAATTATATAAAGCAATACTATGTAGCTGATTACGAATTACATTAATAAAATAAATAATAAAATAATTCATTACTCTTGTTTTACCACAAAAAGTATAACATTTAAACTTTATTATACATAGCCTAAATTTTATAACCTTCATCATACAGTGGTATAGAATAGAAGCACCAATGAATCTATATGAAACAACAGACAGACATAACATTAACAACAACAAAATAAATAACTGTATCTATAGCTGCAATTACAAGGAACATGCATCGCTCGCTTCGCTATTTTGCGCTATTCGAGCGCACCACTAGTAATGTCAATGATGGTTGTCTTCCTACAATTTCATGTAGTGTAGCTACTTGGCAGCAGATCGTGTTCAACTACCAACAAATACAAGATTGTTGAATTAATATTCTTATAAGCAATCTAACTTCACTGATTCAATTTATATTCACCATTCTTTTATTTAGTTGAGTTTAATTTACTAAGCACATATTTCACAATCAGAGACTCATGAGAATCATGTGATATTGGAAAAAAAAAGTGAATAGTAAACATTGCCCCTTGTATGCTACATTAATTTATTTTGCATTGTTGTGGCTATACCCTGGTCACAATTCATGAATATCACTAGTGGTGCGCTCGAATAGCGCAAAATAGCGAAGCGAGCAATGCATGTTCCCTGTAATTGCAGCTATTTCATGCATGCTTGGTGTGGCTACAAAATATTGTCAAAGTGAGAAAACAATAGTGGAAGCTTTTTTCTATGATGAAGGCTCCTGGTACCGTAATCCTCAGGAATAGTCTAATAAATAAATTAGGAACATTTAATGGCTTTTCAAAAAGAAAGATTCTTTACTTTGCTACCTGTTTCTGTTTAGTTATAGCTCTCCTCCTCCTTGCCCTGTCCTTTTCATTTCTTATCTCTCTCCTTACTATTTTTTCTTCTGGAGTTTCTAACGCCCTCAAAGCTCTTGACCGAGCGTTTCTAACGTTTTGTCTACTGGGCATCGCTACTTCGTACGGCGGGTAAACAAAACAAAATGTTGCTAAGAAGGTTACCCGGCCCGCGCAAGCGAGTAGGAGAAAAGGTAAACAGTACGCTCACGCAAGAACAAACACAATGTCTAGGACCTTAAATATACTAGTGGTGCGCTCGAATAGCGCAAAATAGCGAAGCGAGCGATGCATGTTCCCTGTAATTGCAGCTATAGATACAGTAATTTATTTTGATGTTGTTAATGTTATGTTTGTCTGTTGTTTCATATAGTTCATTGGTGCTCTCTATTCTATACCAATGTATGATGGAAGGTTATAAAATTTAGGCTATGTATAATAAAGTTTAAATGTTATACTTTTTGTGGTAAAACAAGAGTAATGAATTATTTTATTATTTATTTTATTAATGTAATTCGTGTATTATTTGTGATAACATAAGAATAATGAATTATTTTACCAGCAAAGTTATTGACTGGTGTTTTAGACAGAATATACAGCTATTTAATTAAAAATGTCATACATCATTACAGTTACAGCTGATGTAAACTTTGTGGTTTAATAAAATAAAAAAATAAAAGAGTTTGTTTGGGTACTATAACATATTCAGTGGGAGAGCAGAGTATGTTAAATGGATGTAGATATTAGACTACATAGTTTGATAATAGAGTTAGGTTAATTTTTATAGTTTTACATTAAATATAACCTGCAATTGTGAAGGAATGTTTCCAAGATGCATGTTATTTTGAGCTGAATAGAGCTTAGGGATATGTTTATCCCGGCTACATCGACAACATTCCAATGACTTAAATTTCATTTTGGTGCCTGGAAACTTCTCCATACACGTTATGCAGACTGGGATAGTAATTGATGAGATTTTAGCATGAAAATTACGCATTGCTGTGTGAACTTGAGGATCATCAAATGCTGGAATAATATGGTGCAATGAAACCTGGGGATGTTGTCTTGACCTGTTCCCCCTAACTTGAGCCAATCTAGTCTCCCGTTGAAGTGGTGTTTCATCAGCTAATTTCTGCTGTTGGTTAGTTGACAACTGCTCTAATCTAGAGGAATTTTGTAATGAAGATTCATTTGCTGTTCTCAACAGTTGGTTAGTGAACAAACAGTGGAGCCTGTGATCTCTTTCACTATCACTTTCAAACAAATGTGTGACTTACTGTTTTTGTGACATTAGTTGTAGACGTTGCTCTCTGCATAATGGTTTCCTAAATTTGTAATGAAGATTCATTTGCTGTTCTCAACAGTTGGTTAGTGAACAAACAGTGGAGCCTGTGATCTCTTTCACTATCACTTTCAAACAAATGTGTGACTTGCTGTTTTTGTGACATTAGTTGTAGACGTTGCTCTCTGCATAATGGTTTCCTAAACGAAAATATGTCTCGTATTAACTTATTGAAGTATATATTTTATTTTATATTTACCTCTTGCATTCGTTGCTGATAAGCTGAAAGGCTTTGCGGTATCGAAATTGTTTGAGTTATATTTTCTGCAACTTTTTTTTGCTGCTTTGGGTGTATATGAGAATGGATGTCCTCTGATAGATGTCTTTTCCTTCCTCTTGCAGTACAAAAAGTAGTGGGGATATTAGCTTCTTGTTCAGATGGTGTGGCTGCATTTTCAGTGTCTTCAAGAGTAGTTGAGTCTACAGCTGTATAAAGTTGATTGGTACAGTAATCCTCAGGAATAGTCTAATAAATAAATTAGGAACATTTAAATGGCTTTTCAAAAAGAAAGATTCTGTACTTTGCTACCAGTTTCTGTTTCGTTTTAGCTCTCCTCCTCCTTGCCCTGTCCTTTTCATTTCTTATCTCTCTCCTTACTATTTTTTCTTCTGGAGTTCCTAACGCCCTCAAAGCTCTTGACCGAGCGTTTCTAACGTTTTGTCTACTGGGCATCGCTACTTCGTAGGGCGGGTAAACAAAACAAAATGTTGCTAAGAAGGTTACCCGGCCCGCGCAAGCGCGTAGGATAAAGGGAACGTTTTGTCTACTGGGCATCGCTACTTCGTACAGCGGGTAAATAAAACAAAATGTTGCTAAGAAGGTTACCCGGCACGCGCAAGCGCGTAGGAGAAAGGGTACACACGTACGCCCACGCAAGAACAAAAACAATTTCTAGACCTAAATATATATATATATCGCGAACTCATTAGAGAGTCAGCTCCGCTCGCTTCGCTCGCTTCGCTGAATTATAATACTACTACGGCACATATCAGCATTGCTATAGATATTAATGGTAGTATTGGTAACACTGATAGCACTGGTAGTATGGATAACACTGGTAGCTTACGTAGCACTGGTAGTAGCTATAGGTAGCACTGGTAGTATAGGTAGCACTGGTAGCATAAGTAGTACTAGCAGCATAGGTATCACTGGTAGCTTAGGTAGCCCTGGTAGTATAGGTAGTACTGGTAACTTAGGTAGCTCTGGTAGCATAGGTAACACTGGTAGCTAGTCCAGTCATTATAAGGTTTAACCCTAGAATAATTGCTACAAAAGGTTTTATGATGGATTCCGATACTGTTCCACATTATGTTCAACATACTAAATATCTACCAAAATCTGACTAGTAGAAATGTGTTGTTTTGGTAATGCTTGTCTGTAAGCTCATTAATATTCATGAGATGTCATTTGCTGGCCGTATCTTCTGTTTTATTCTGTTTAGAGAGACACAATTAAAACCACTGGAAACCTCAGTTCATAAGCTTTAAAATAATAATAAACTAATGTTGCTAAAACTAAAACCAAACCCCCTTAGTTTTGGGGTATTCTACTTTTGGTAAGAATAACTAAAACTAAGCTGTAGAGAACATGAAAAAACTAGAACTAAATATTTTAGAAGACAGTAAATTCGATAATAATTAGTATAGTGGATGACAAAAGTTAATAGTTACTAAGCAAATAAATTTTTATTGCAAGCAATTCACTTTGAATTAGCTATGTCAGTTAAATGAAGACATAAATTGCCATCAAGTAATTCTCTTAACTATATAAAAATATCGTTCTTTATTTATAATACCCAAGATTTCATAGAGATATGCTATTTTTGAAGTTATTTCGGAATACTACCTGTACTACTTTCTTTAAGGAGTCTCATTATTGCAGAATTTGAGAGACAACATAAATTAACCAAAACTAAGTCAATTGATAGTATAACTAACTAAATCTTCTACATAACATTGAAGAAAAAAATAAAAAATAACTAAATCTTCAGGGAGAATTTGGAAAAAAACAACTAAAACTAAACACTCAAGATAATTTTTTTGTATGAATAACTAAAACTAAGAAATCTGGAATCTCTAAACCAAAACAATATTGATATATAAACATTAGCTACCTTTATGAAAAAGTATAGAGATTATAGATGGCTAGGCAGCTTACAGATCAATGAAGTTATATTCCACAGCATTTTTTTAGCACATACTATCAAATAACAGGCTCCTACTACTACCTCGTGGCTACTTCTATTGAATATTGCAAAACAATCTGAACCCCCAAAACTTAAAACTCTTTAGAATTTTTTAGAAGCAATGATTGTTGAAATGTTATTAATAAAGTATCAAATAATAATTAAAATAACATAATTAGCAAATATAAACGTTACTTATAATAATAATAGAGCAATGATCAAATTATTTCGATTTGCTTAACGTTAATAAAAAACTAGAAAATTTAGAAAATTTATAGGGTAGCAAACCCGTTCTTATCCCTAAAAATGCCAAGAATTGCTTGCCACTCAATTTCAAATTTGACACTTAGCTATGTAGCTACTTGCATTGTTCAATTCATGGTTGTAATTCTAAAAGCAGTGAACTTTCTTCTCAAAGTACTAGGCAACACATTATGAAAATGAAGCTGGGAGTTTTATTTGTTATAAAGTTTTTTTCTCTCAATTATTCTAAATTTTAATCCTGCTATTCCAATGTGCAACTGATGCAAATTTGGAGTGAAATAGCATAAGGTACCTTATCCATGGTTTCCTTTTTCTGCACACTGTGTGATTAACTTGCACTTATTAAACTATACCTAGTTTTTAGAGAGTGGTGGATAGATCATCTCAGATTGTTTCTGTGGCTCAGATTGTTTCTGGGGCTCACTATACTGAAAGATTACTGAAGGACATTATATTATAAGTAGTTGTTACATTAAAACTTGCCAGTATTGCTAGAATTCAAGCGCTAGCCGCTTCCTTAGTCTCGCGGTGCCAGACCCTTTACCAAACGCAAAGCGAGGAGGTCAAGTGAGGGGTTGGGCGGGTTGCGTTGTACAGGACCCACGAATTCCTGGGGAAAATGCGGTGTTAATCATAGCACTAAATTACCACAAAACGCGAATTAGAAGCATTGCGCTTATTGCCCTGCTGTCACAGTTCGCTTCTATCTTAGAGAATGAAGCTGAAAAGAAGTTGGGAGTGACCTTGGATGAAATATTAGAGATCCACAGAGACAGATACTTGTGTAGGTTTTGTGATATGATATTTTTGAAGATGTCAGAAATTCGTCAGAATATAGCATAATTGGAATATTTCTTCTCTTCACCTGATAAGAAGATAAGTCACTTCTGCATAAACAAGAACTCCCCATAGTTAAACGGAGCCAGTTAAACAGCGAACTGTGAGGACAGAGAAATAAGCGCAACGCTTCCTATTCACGTATTGTGGTAATTTGGTCGTAATTTGGAGCTATGATTAACACTGCATTTTCCCCAAGGAATTCGTGGATCCTGTACAGCGGACCCCCCTCCTCACTTGACCAGACCCTTTCCTCGCTTTGGTATGGTAAAGGCTCTGGCCCCGCGAGACTACCCGCTTCTCGGCCTTGAATTCAGATTGCTTCCTCCTTGCGCATGCTTTGTGACGAGCGTCTAGAGAGCGCATGTCTGAAACGCTATCTCTCTACCTACTTAACGGAGTTCCTAAACGCTATACGATTTTGTAATTCAGTTTGTGAATTATCGGTGTTGGTGGTGTTGGTGACTTTTGAAAGGTGTTTAGGGACTTTTGTTGGACACATTTATACACTCAAGTGAGCTCCCATCAATCTTTTGGATAGATTGGTCTGGGATCTCTGTATGATGGCTGGACGAATGGAAGCGGAGATGAAAAGTGACTATGTAGCGCTTCAACAGATGAGGTAAACTATACAGTACTATTATGCTACCTTTTATCAAAATTAATCACTTCTCTAGCCAATGTCCGAAACTGATTGGCGACAACCTGACTACTACTCCGGATGAAGTATCTGCCGTTAAGGTATACCAGATAAATGTCTAAACATTAATTAGCTAGCATTTCATTGATAAAAACTAATTACTCCGCAGGCTAAAGTGCGCCGTGTTCTGGAACACGTGGTGGAATGGAAGGAAATACACGACGAAATGGTTAAGGATTTCAGGAACGTAGAACTTAATTTCCAAAAGGAACGCAGATCTAAGCAAGTATGTTTAAATTATATTCAATTGTGGAGTTAGTGATAAACTGCAAGGGTCACCACTTGCAGTAGTGTAGCTAACAGTTAAGAGATGACAACATTTTTAGCTACATTTATGAACATGACTGTTCTCAGTTGTTATGGTTAAGTTCTGTTTTATTAATGATGATTCTGTTATTCTTGGCTGAAATAATTATAATAATATCAAACTAACAAATAAAATAGAGAAAATAGAGTAATTCGCAAGAAGTATAATCTTTTGGTTAAGTTTCTATAATTAGCATAACATTGGGTGTTATAGAAAATTAGTTATTAGTTCTATTTTAAATTAGTTTGTGCTATCTTAAAAATGATGCATAAAATTGTATACACATATTTGTAAGTTGAATGAAAACATTAGCTTAGCACACTCTGACCGAGGGAAACCTATAGAAACTAATAAGATATGTATTCTAAATGTGTATAATTATAACAAGCTATAGCTAAATCATCAGATCATGCATATAATAGTTTTATTGTAAAAGCATTTTATATACCTATTATATTGTTATAGGATGAAACTCTGAAACTTAAGGCTGACTTATACAAACAAAACAAGGCCTTGGTACTCTCCAACTCGGAAAATACAATCTTGGATGAGAAAGTATGTAGTAACTTACTATATTGTAAAATACTACACATATTTTGTTTACTCCACATATTTCATGTGTACATTATATAATATTGTTAATATTACTAGTTGATGCTGGCTAAGAGTCGCTGCTCTGAACTAGAACAGACTCTCATGGACAAGGAAATGATGATTAGTGCAATGGAGAGCAATGTAGAGGAACTAAAAGAAAAGAATCTGGTATTGAACAAAAAGGCAACTGAAGCAGAGGAAATGAAACATGGCTACAAAATTATGAAAGAAAGAGAAACTAGTCTTTTTCACAAGGTATATACTATTACTAAAACAATGAACTATGTAAAATTCTATTGCAATGTAATTGAATTGTACAGTGGATTCAAGCAAAAAACCAAGTGTCAGAAGTTCTATTGACTCTGCAGGACAAACATAGTGAGACTATTGGTCTGATCCAGATATTAGACGCAGTTAAAGCCACAAACAAGGCACTGAAAGCTCATGTGGAGGACATTGAAAATGAAAATTGTGCTTTAGACAAAGTAGCCTGTGGCCTCCTTGACAAGGTTAATCACATTTATTATAGTACAAGTTCTACGAGTAATATAGAAATTTCTAAGCAAATAATATTTTGTTATAGTGGATGACGTCTAAAGACAAGCTGTCTGAATTTGAAAAGACTTTGGCAGACAACAAAATGGAGGCCATTATCTTGAACCAAGAATTAGATACAATGAAAGTCACACACAAAGCAATGAAAGCTAACATCAAGGAACTTGAAGAGGATAATTGTGTGCATGAAGAGGAAGCATGTGGTCTCTTTGACAAGGTTAATAGCAATTATTATTTCTCAAATGCAGTTTTTACAAGATAGATAATTTTAAGAAGTGAATTTGAATATTTTGTCATAGTGGATGACTGCTAAAGATCAGTTGTCTGAACTGGAACTTGATCTATGTGACAAAAACATGGAAATTATCGATTTGAACCACGAATTAGATGAACAGACAGCTACCAATCAAGCAATGACAGCTAGCATGGTGAAACTACAAAATGAGAATGGTGATCTTGAAAAAGAAGCTTGTGGCCTCTTTGACAAGGTTAATAGCAATTATTACGATAAGTGGTGGTACAAAAATTCATTATTCACAACATAATTTCCAAAAGTAAATGTAATATTTTATGTTATAGTGGATGACCGCTAAAGAGCAATTGTCTGAGCTGGAACTGGATCTACGTGACATAAATAAGGAAACACTTGATTTGAAACAGGAGCTAGATGAGCTGAAAGCTACAAGTCAGGAAATGACAGCTATCATGAAGGAACTACAAAATGAAAATGGCACTCTTGAAGAAGAAGCTTGTAGCCTCTTTGAAAACGTCAGTAGCAATTATTATTTTTCAAATGCATTTACTGCTAAAGATCAGTTGTCTGATTTGGAACTGGATCTGTGTGACAAATATATAGACATACACAGTTTAAACCAGGAATTAGATGAACTGAGGGCTGCAAATCAAGCAGTGACAGCTGACATGGAGGAACTACAAAATGAAAATGGTAACCTGGAAGAAGAAGCTTGTGGCCTCTTTGACAAGGTTAATAGTAATATATTAGTAAATGTACGAAGTTAAGTCTTATTATTGGTATATCTAGTCAACATGATATGAAGATTTTGTGTACTATAGCTACTGTTTAGATAAAATATAGCACAATGTAAGTATTTAAGTATTCGTCTTTACACAGTTTGTTCAGATAGTACAGCAGTACGTAAGTCTTCATTTTAGGCTAGGCTAATAAAATGTGTGATAATTACTTTGAACACCCTATATTTTACTTTCTCTTTTTGTTTTGTTGTTGTTTTTTGTCAAAATATGGCATGTAGTTACAAGGTATCGAAGCGGCATTACCGTTTATGTACGTAATTTTAAACCTGACAAAGTTTTTTTTATCAGCTGCAATGCTTTATGTGGGGAATCATATGCTATTAAGATAGTTAGAATGGTGTATTTAACAGAAGCTACCAGTACTTGTGAAAATTAAGCTAAAAAGTAACCACGTATTAGTGAGCTATCATGTATCTAGCTACTAGTAGTTACTTCAGGAGTAAATAAACTGAATGATGCCTTCCTAATACAGGTGAATGGGTACTAACACTTTAACTTCAGGACAACTAAATTAATTTAAGTTAAATTAAAAAAATTAATAATTATTCACAACAAAGTTTCCATAAGTAAATGTGAATATTTTGTCGTAGTGGATGACTGCTAAAGATGAATTGTCCGAATTGAAAATGGATCTACAAGACAAAACACTCGATTTGAATCAGGAGTTGAATGAACTGAGAGGTACACATCAATCAATGACAGCTAATATAAAGGAACTGCAAAATGAAAATGGCCACCTTGAAGAAGAAGCATGCAGCCTTTTTGACAAGGTTTATACTACTTTCTAGATAAAAATGTTTAGCATAGTTAACAACAGTTTCTACAATAATTTACAAATGCTAATATTTTGTGACAGTGGATGACGGCAGAAGATAAATTATCTGAACTAAAGTTGAACCTACAGGACAAAAATATGAAAACAACTGTTCTAAACCAGGAACTGGACTCAGCAAAGAGAAAGATTGAAGAAATAACAGTCCAGATGAAGGACATAGAAAAAGAGAATCATGATTTGGAACAAGAAGCATACAATCTCTTTGACAAGGTAGAGATGTAGCTATAGTATGCCATAAAAATTAGTTAATATCGCTTTCTATAGTGCTGTGAGCTTCTTGACAACATATTATGTATTTCTTCAATCTTGTGTGTTTGTTGTAGTGGATGTGTGCAAAAGATCAAAGCTCTGAATTGGTACTGACATTACAGGACAAAAACTTGGAGGTAAGAGCCTTAGTTCAAGAATTGGACACTATGACAAGGAAGAACAAGAGAAACAAAGTGTACTCAACCTCACGCCTTGCATACTTAACAAATACAAGAACAATCTCAGACAAGGTTAAATGCATAATGTTATAACAGCTATATTTTAATAGTTTGAACTGCAAAAATTGACATGTATTTGTGTATGCATAAAAATTATTGTTCTTGCATTAAAATTGAAGCCATTTAGAGATGGATTGCAATTTCTATTTATTTATATTTTTGTTAACATTTGTATTTTAACGTATGTAATACAGATTATCACATCCACATACTACAAGCAATGATGAAGGTCAATTAAACATTATTTTCTAACACAGAAACTACTAAAATTGTCCACTAACTTCTCTATTATATCATTAATACTTAATATATGTCCTCTAAATTTAACAAGTACAGCATCAGAATTCTTACGTTGGGAATTTATGACGCTATTAAAACTGCTCTCTCTAAATTTTGTATTGCTACAAATAATTTAAGACTACACCTTCACATAATACTAGTCAAGGTTTGTTAGTGTTTAAGTTGGGTTATTACATCACCCTAGGTTATACAAGTGTTGATAGCACAAGAAACTCGCTACTATGGTATCCACATTTGAGTTGTACATAATACATTTATTCAGCATGTAAGCAAAGCTATTAATGAGTTTGATACATATAATTTGTACAGTGGTACAAAAATATAACAAGTGGGCACAAATTCATTACTAGAAGACTTTACAGGAGTAGTGTCATTGACATTATCTGAGGCATTATCTTTATGCTATCACCATTTTAAACTTGTTACATAAAATATGCAAAATGCTCCAAACAACTATGGAAATCATGCATGGATATTAGCAAGAATATACTCTTTTGCAACAGAATAATTGTCCTATCTGTGGCTAGTGTTCAACTAGAGTGTGCAGTACCCAAGCAATTAGATTGACTCAGCTGGCCATTGGCCAGCAACCCTGGTAGATTGGAGACTAGTTGATTGCCAGCATGGGCAGGTGAACAAGCAGGCCAGCACACGTGTTACTTAGGCATGAGCCAGATAGTATGGTTTGCAAGAAAAGGCAAGTTTATTCCATTTTCCCTATAGTTGTGACACATCCTCAGGACACGGCAGAAGAACTAGCAGCAGTAGGTCTGACAGTTATTTGGGGTGCAAGCTTATGTGAGCCAGGATTATCACTTCAGGCGTGGAAGGCACAACTCACTCTGCTCTAAGTCTGACCACCAAGTCTGGCCGCAATCCCATGACTCCTGATGAATCATATAAAATCCAGGGATTGTATTGACTTCATGGACCTGCCCTTAGCTAGAGGAGAGACATGGCTGATTTCCCAGCCATCATAATGGACATCCAGGCAGAGGACCTGAACCAAGTCAAGAAGCTTGTCCCAGACCTAGTGACATGGCTTCAGTGCTTCACCATATATGCTGCAGCCATTGGGTAGGACCAGCCAGGCCACATTGCAGAACTGATGCCGTACCAGAAAACAATTCTCAGCACTATAACTGGCCTTCAAGACTCCACATTCTCCCAAGAGATGGCAGGGACTACCAGACAGATAGAATGAAAGGAGCTATTGGAGCTCCCAACACTGACTCTGAACTATCATCAGTTAGTTGTCACCATGTCAAACTGTTCACAGAACGTACATTGTTTTAATAAAAATCAATGCAATTATTACGTCCAAAATGTTGCATGTAGAGCTAAATGTCTATACCAGGCCTATCTTAGCTCACGGTTCAATTTTGTTTCCATTCCTCTACCTCCTCCACTTTTCCAATTTCTTCCCTTCTCTCCCTCCCCCCCTCACTAATCCATCCTCGATCCAATTACTTTGTCTTCCCCAGCACCGTATCAGTACACAACATAGCTGTTGGCACTTGAGGCATGTGGAAATGCAAGAGACATACCTTCCAGGGTATCAGAGCTTAGTAGTCATTCCATGGAAGGCAGGAAATTGGGAGAAGTTGTTTCAGGGATACTCAAACAAAGAGTTAACTGAAAACATTATCCAGGTAATCGAGCATGAATTCAGAGTTGGGTTCAGTAGCAAACTCAAATCTTGGGCCCAGAACATGGCTTCTGCATATGAAAGGTGTCAATGTACATAGCCGAAGGCAGAGTTTAGGGTTGTTTAAAGAAAGTGCTGAAGGAGAAGGCTTCAAGGCTAGGTGTCCTCCTGAGTTCATTAGATATAAGAAAGACTGATAGTGGACATGTCAGCATCAAGAGGCCACAATGTCAATGATGGCCTTCCCAAGGTGCTAGCATCACTTCACTATGTATCAGTCACTGCCTGCATACTCCTGTCAGGTAGAGGGTCATTTTTAGGGAAGATGATGCGAAATAAGCTTATATGAATATTCCAGCACACCAAGATGATTGCCCTTTATTGAGAATGAAATGGGAAGGAAAGATTTACACTGACAAGTCACTACTCTCTGGATTGAGATTGGCACCCATTATTTTCTCAGCAATGGCAGATAGGTTACAGAGGACAATGGAACAACATGAACTATCTTTGGTGAGAAATTGTGGATGACTTTAATATTAAAGTGGGGTTGTTGTTGGAAGAATGTGATAGTAATGTGTTTGTCTTACACAGCACTTGTGAAAAAGCATCCATGTCAATAAAACCAGAAATAGATGAGGAACTATCCTAAACTATTGTATTCCTGGCTATCTATTTGAATTACGTGAAACTCAAGGTGAACCTTCCACTGGAAAAGCTAAAGAGGCTGAAGGCTCTGAGATGGCAAGCTGGAGACAATGGAAAGCTGGCAAGAAAAGGGACTTGCGGTCTCTTCTTAGGTCTAATGGCACATGCTGGTTAAGTAGTAAAATCAAGGTGAGAATATGCGATGGTAGACTACCTGGTCATGAAAAGGGGTGGGCCAGGCCCCCTATTCATCATTCAAGATGGACGACCACTCAAATTAGCCAGGTTTGAAGAAAATGTCATGACATGAGCGGGTTGACAGTGCGCCATACTCCGGTTACAGCTTCAGCAGTGGCACAGCCACTACAGCAGCAAGCAGGGGGATCAGTGATGCCACCATGAAGATTTTTGGAATGTGGAACAGCAAGGCATACCACAAGATGCTAATGGATCAGCTAACCAGGTGCCTCCTGTTGGAGGAGAGCCAAACTAAAGGAAAAGAGTCATACACATTTTATATTTTAGTATAGTTTGACCCTGTTTAGAATTCATCGGGAGCAAGAGAAGTAATTTGGCAGTTCAGAAGCGTGAATTAGCACTCATGTGGTGCTATCTAGGGATAATTGTTGTTAACGTTTACAACTCTTAGCACCTTTAATGGTACCTTAAAAGGTTAACAGAAGAGCCAAGAGCACAAAGAAATGGGGCAGAGATAGTGTGCAAGTGAAATGGAAGAGGTGGTTCGCTGCAAAACATCACATTAGCAATATGGCACAATGTGGACAGCTTTACATGCAAGCTACCTGCTGAACATCTGAGGTTAAATATCTCTCACGCTCAGACCATCACATAGAAAATCAAACTCTCCACTGAGATGAGAGGGCAAATATCAAAGAAGAGAGCAGAGGCATGTTGGAGGCATGAATTAGCACCCATGTGCACCAAACAGCACCCAATCAACAACTGATGTGAGATGACAGACACAGTGTGTCTTGGCAATCTGAGATTAATTCATTTTTGTGTACCTAAGGAGGTGGTAATTACATGTAATGTGGTTTCAAATTTCTGTATATTATACAATATGGAAATATAAAAATATTTCTTGTGGGTGGGGTCCCACAATATGTCCAGAAGTAACAATACTGTATCTTGGAAGACCACACCCATCTAAATCATTGAACTGTGTATAGAAATATTATTATAGCAGTGTTTCTACACACACCACAATATTTTTTGCCAAATTGTAATTTAAGCTAATAGACTTGAAGAAAGATTATTGAAAATCCAAAGAGTTGGAAGATGCCTAATCAATCAATTTCTACCAAGCAGACATATTTCTGGAGTACTTTCATTCTAGTTAAACACTAACAAGCTTTGAGTAGAATTATATGAATTGTGGTTGTAAATTATTTATAGCAATAAAAATTTGGAGAGAGCAATTTAAATGATGCTATAAATTCCCAATATAAGAATTCTGATGTTATATTAATAAATATGGAAGCATTAGTGAGAGAATAGAGAAAGTTAATTGACAATTTTAGTGTTAGAAAATAATTTTTAATTGACCTTTTTGTTGTTTGTACTATTAGTAGGTAGATGTGATAATCTGTATTACATATATAAAAATAAAAATACACGTTAATAATAAACAATAAAAATAACTTGAAATAGCAATCTATCTGTAAATGACTTTATTTTCAATGCAAAGTCAACTAATTTTATGCATAGACAGATACATGTCGACATTTGCTGTTGGAAACATGAAAATAGAGCTGTAATAAGATTATTGCATATTACCTTATTGCAGATTCTTCTTGTATTTGTTAAGTATGCTGGGTGTGAGGTTGAGTACACTTTGTTTCTCTTGTTCTTCCTTGTCATAGTGTCCAATTCTTGAACTAAGGCTCTTACCTCCAAGTTTTTGTCCTGTAATGTTAGTACCAATTCAGAGCTTTGATCTTTTGCACACATCCACTACAACAAACACACAAGAATGAAGAAATACATAATTATGTTGTCAATAAACTCACAGCACTATAAAAAGCGATATCAACTAATTTTTATGGCATACTATAGCTACATCTCTACCTTGTCAAATAGATTGTATGCTTCTTGTTCCAAATCATGATTCTCTTTTTCTATGTCCTTCATCTGGACTGTTATTTCTTCAATTTTTCTTTTGCTGAGTCCAATTCCTGGTTTAGAACGGTTGTTTTCATATTTTTGTCCTGTAGGTTCAACTTCAGTTCAGATAATTTATCTTCAGCCGTCATCCACTGTCAAAAATATTAACAATAATGTAAACAAATAGAAACTGTTATAAACAATGCAAAATTTTTAATCTAGTAAGTAGCATAAACCTTGTCAAAGAGGCCACATGCTTCTTCTTCAAGATCACCATTTTCATTGTGTACTTCCTCCTTCTGAGCTTTCATTGCCTGATGTATGTCCTTCACTTCATCGAACTCCTGATTCAAATTGAGTGTTTCCTCTCTTTTGTCACGTAGATCCAGTTCAAGTTCAGACAACTGGTCTTCAGCTGTCATCCACTAAGACAAAGTATTCACATGAATTTTGGTAATTTAGCGCAAACAGTGCATTTGTAATACATGTATCACAATCATTGCTATTAACCTTGTCAAAGAGGCTACATGCTTCTTCTTCAAGGTGGCCATTTTCATTTTGCAGTTCCTTCATATTAGCTATCATTGATTGATGTGTACCTCTCAGTTCATTCAACTCCTGATTCAAATCGAGTGTTTTGTCATGTAGATCCATTTTCAATTCCGACAACTGATCTTTAGCAGTCATCCACTATTACAAAATATTCACACTTACTTTTGGACATTCTGTTGTAAATAATGCATTTGTAATATGTATATTCATAACTAATGTTGTGTTTCAGCACAAATGGTGAGCAAGCCATTGTGTTCAAGTAATTCAAACAATGGGGTAGCTAAACTAATTTACATTAATTTAGATTCCCAGACGTTAAAGTTTAAGTTCCCATCCACCGAGTTTAGAAAAGCATCATTCGGTCCATTTATAACTAAAATTACTAGCTTAACAAATATAGGATTACTTTTAACATCAATTCTTCCAAGTTGTAGTAGCTTCTGTAGCAAATCATCCATCTGATAGTCTAAAAGACCAATGATTCACCACCAAAAAAATTCCAGCTAATAAAAAAACTGTCGAGTTTTAAATTATATATAATTATGATAACTTGGCTTCAATGCCTTAATAACCACTTGCTGCACATGTAACTACGACTTGAAAAAACAAAAAAAATGAGAATTTTAAAGAAATTACTGTATATTTTATTAGCATTGCTTTAAATTAAGACTTGCCTACTGCAGTGTTAGCCAAAAATACTGTGTAAAGACTAATAGAAAAATGGTAATTTTGTTCTATGTTTAAAAAAAATCTAAACAGTAACTATAGCACACAACACATTAACATACATTTTGACTAGACATACCAACATAACTTACTGGATTTACAATAAGAATAAAACTGTTGCAGAATTCTTATAACCATAATAAACAGTACAGCAACTAAGATAACTTTTCTATCGTTACATTTTCATACAAAACATGAACTCTGGTAAACCTATAAGACTTAATAGCTTCCACAAAAATTCACATGAGGCAACCTAAATCAAAGCAATAATCCTTGGATGATCAGGTAAAGAATGATATGCCAAAGGGTACAGATTAGCTTAGTACGGAATAGGGTCACCCTCAAAGCAAACACAAAAAGTATATTATGACATGATTCAGTCATTTTCGGCTGAAATAATTGTAATAATAGAAATATTTTCTATTTTTAACAGCCAATATAACTTAACCCAACATTTTGACTTCTTGCAGCTATTATTATATTATGACATACCTACATCCCAACATTTATATGAACTAACAAATAACCCGGATTTTTTTAATTACTTTACTCCTGATAGTGTCTCGCTCACTCTGTTCACTCGCCAATAATTACTATTAACCTTGTCAAAGAGTCCATAGGCTTCCCCTTCGAGGTCACTATTTTCATTTTGTAGTTCCTCCAGGTCAGCTGTCACTGCTTGATTTGTAGCCCTCTGTTCATCTAATTCCTGATTCAAACCTAGTATTTCCATATTTTTGTCACACAGATCCAGTTCTAGTTCAGACAACTGATCTTTAGTAGTCATCCACTATGACAAAATATTCACATTCACTTATGGAAATTGTGTTATCAATATGCATTTGAAAATAAAAATTACTACTAACCTTGTCAAAGAGGCTACATGCTTCTTCTTCAAGATTGACATTTTCATTTTGTAGTTCTTTAGCTTTCAGCTCATCCAGCTCCTGTTTCAAATCAAGTGTTTCCTTATTTTTGTCACGTAGATCCAGTTCCAGCTCAGACAATTGCTCTCTAGCAGTCATCCACTGTAACATAATATTGTTATTTACATTTGGAAATTATGTTGTGAATAATAAATTTTTGTACCACTCTTATCGTAATAATTGCTATTAACCTTGTCAAAGAGGCCACATGCTTCTTCTTCAAGGTCACCATTTTCATTTTGTAGTCCCTTCATGTTAGCTGTCATATCCTGATTTGTAGCTTTCAGCTCATCTAGTTCCTGTTTCAAATCAAGTGTTTCCTTATTTTTGTCACATAGATCAAGTTCCAGTTCAGACAACTGATCTTTAGTAGTCATCCACTATGACAAAAATATTCAAATTCACTTCTGGAAATTATGTGGTAAAAACTGCATTTGAGAAATATTAATTGCTATTAACCTTGTCAAAGAGACCACAAGCTTCTTCTTCAAGCACACCATTATCCTCTTCAAGTTCCTTGATGTTAGCTTTCATTGCTTTGTGTGTGGCTTTCATTGTATCTAATTCTTGGTTCAAGATAATGGCCTCCATTTTGTTGTCTGCCAAAGTCTTTTCAAATTTAGACAACTTGTCTTTAGACATCATCCACTATAGCAAATATTATTCACTTAGAAATTTCTATATTACTCGTAGAACTTGTACTATAATAAATGTGATTAACCTTGTCAAGGAGGCCACAGGCTACTTTGTCTAAAGCACAATTTTCATTTTCAAGGTCCTTCACATGAGCTTTTAGTGCCTTGTTTGTGGCTTTAACTGCGTCTAATTTCTGGATCAGATCAATAGTCTCACTATGTTTGTCCTGCAGAGTCAATAGAACTTCTGACACTTGGTTTTTTGCTTGAATCCACTGTACAATTCAATTACATTGTAATACAATTTTACACAGTTCATTGTTTTAGTAATAGTATATACCTTGTGAAAAAGACCAGCAGCTTTTTCTTTCATAATTTTGTAGCCATGTTTCATTTCCTCTGCTTCAGTTGCCTTTTTGCTCAATACCAGATTATTTTCTTTCAGTTCCTCTACATGGCTCTCCATTGCACTAATCATCATTTCCTTGTCCATGAGAGTCTGTTCTAGTTCAGAGCAGCGACTCTTAGCCAGCATCAACTAGTAGTATTGACAACATATATTATAATGTACACATAAAATATGTGGTATATACAACATATGTGTAATATTTTACTACAATAGTAAGTTACTACTTACCTGCTCGTCCAAGATTGTATTTTCCGAGTTAGAGAATAGCAAGGCCTTGTTTTGTTTGTATAAGTCAGCCTTAAGTTTCAGAGTTTCGTCCTAGAACAATATAATAGGTAAATAAAATGCTTTTACTATAAAACTATTATATTTCTGATTTGATGATTTAGCTATAGCTAGTAATCATGCACATCTAGAATTATACATATCTTATTAGTTTCTATAGATTTCCCTCTGTCAGAGTGTGCTAAGCTAATGTTTTCATACAACTTACAAATATTATGGGTATAATAATTTCAGCATCTTCTTAAAATGACTCAAGTTACCTTAAAATTGAACTAATAACAAATATTCTCTTTCTAACAGCCAATGTTA